>RCUN01000063.1_pt1 | contig 124617 bp, 131 predicted proteins | sample 2166181 | NCBI WGS metagenome assembly RCUN01 (sample SAMN09932603, study PRJNA488358) | compost metagenome | feature: garden; material: soil; isolation source: compost soil in crotononitrile-enriched culture | place: Germany: Experimental Botanical Garden Goettingen | collected 2016-01-27 | reverse complement strand
ACTTCGTGCTGCCGACCTACCCGAGCGATCTGGCCTGTATCGGTTTCGACCGCTCAGGTACCACCCGCATCGGCAAGTTCATCATCAACCACAGCTTCATCATTCCTGGGCTGATCGGGGTCAGCAGTTCCTGCGCCCTGGGGTATGTGCTGACCACCATTCTGTTGTAATCGCAGTCGCGTTTAGCACGCCATTGACAGACAGGCCCCCGCTTCGGGGGCCTGCTTTTTTCTCCCCCGCCCTGTTCCCCAACAATTTCCTGCGGCTATTTCCAGCCGCCATTTCCAGACACTATGACTTTACCTGCGCCCCCGCCGCTGGGTAGCATGCACAGTCTTTCACCATCGGAATCTTATCCATGTCTCGCGTCATCCTGCTCTGGAGCGGTGGCAAAGATGCCATGCTGGCGCTCTGCCATGCCCGCGCCGCGGGCCATCAGGTGGTGGCACTGGCCACCTTTGCTCCCCCTGAGCCCCGCTTTCTCGCTCACCCCTTGCCGCTGGTGCGCCGTCAGGCGGCGGCCCTCGGGCTGCCCCATCAGCTGGTCACCATAGAGGCGCCATTCGAGCAGAGCTATGAGACGGCGCTGAGCCGCTTGCAGCAGGAGTGGGCCCTCGATGGTGTGGTCACCGGCGACATCGACAGCGCAGGAGGCGCACCGAACTGGATCCGCGAGCGCTGCCAGCCGCTTGGGCTCACCGTCCATACCCCGCTCTGGCAGCAATCTCGCCAAGCCTTGCTGACGGATATGCTGGCCCGCGGCATCGTCGCCCACCTCTCCTGCGTCGATACCCGGGTGCTGGCGCCGGAATGGGCCGGGCGAGTGCTGGATGCGGCCACCCTGACCGAGTTGCAGCAACTGGCCGAGCGCGAGGGTTTCGATGCCTGCGGCGAGCAGGGGGAGTACCATACCATGGTGACCGACGGCCCGGGCTTTGCCGCCCCGCTGCACCTCGATGGCTGGCAGGTGGAGCGCCAAGATCATCTGGCCTACCTGGCAGAAGATGAGGGATAACAAAACCACGCCATGGGACCGGATCGCTACAGGGCACGCTAAACAAGCGAGATAACACAACGGGAGGCAATGCCTCCCGTCTTGATCGGGTTGGACCCGTTTCCCACGAAGCAAGCAAGACGCCAGCTTATTTCAACAGCCTGATCAGCACCCTCTGCAGCAGGTCGATGCATGGCGCGATGCTCTTCAGCAGCAGGCATACAGCGCCCGAGTGGAACTCGCCCCATGGTGCAGACGGCATCCAGCGCCGGTACCGCTTGCGGGCGGTAATCCTTGACGATACCGCAGGCCACGACCATCGGCACGAGCAAGGCAAACAAGAGTACTAGGGTAGGCTCCCGGCAAGACTATCGAGAAACGTGATCCAGTGGTTGGCCTCTCCTTTCTCCTTATTTTCCATCTAAAAAAGTGGTTTTTCCGAACCCTCTCCGCATTAAACTCCAAATAAACCATCTAAAACAGTTCTTCAATCCAGCTCCAACGCACTAGAATGCCGGGCATGGCATCCTGGGCAAGAACCTCCACTTTTTTTGCGTTGGATCAACGCCCGTCAGGGGTGAACTGGCCAAGATGCCCGTCGACACAAAGCGATCATTTCGCACCGGAGAGAGTTATGACAAGCCAAGCCACCGCAGGGACTTCACCCTGCGACTACCAGCTGTGGGACATCCTCGTCGAGTCTGCAAAGGAACGCACCACCATTCGTTATTCCAAACTGGCCAGGCAGGCCGGGCTGGAACAGTGCCAGGATGAGCTGCGCACCCTGCTGCAACGCATCCGCATGTACTGCACCGAAAACAACCTGCCGATCCTCTCCGCCATCGTGGTGGACGACGTGGGCAAATACACCGGCCTCTCCTCCAGCCTGCCGGATGCGCCCTGGGAACGGGCCCGGGTCTTCGATCACGCATGGACCGCACTGCACTGATAGCCCCCCTTCCTCCAAAACGCGCCCATCGGCGCGTTTTGGCTATCTGGCCCTCGCGCTTTCTTCCCCCTCCCAGCTGGTAAAACCAGCCAGCCCGGCCATGAGCGTTGCCATGGCTGGGCCACAATGCCAGAATCGGGCCCTTGCATGACTTCACGTTCGGATTTCAGGGCCCCAGGCCCGTAGATATAGGATCTCCCATGGCCACCACCCTCTATGGCATCAAGAACTGCGACACCATCAAGAAGGCCCGCAAGTGGCTGGACGAGGCTGGCATCGACTATCGCTTTCACGATCACAGAGTCGACGGCCTCGAGCCTGCCCGGCTGGACGGCTGGCTGGACCAGCTGGGCTGGGAAGCCCTGCTCAACACCCGTGGCACCACCTTCCGTGCCCTGCCGGAGGAGGCCAAACAGGGGCTCGACACCACCAAGGCCCGTGCCCTGCTGCTGGAGCACCCCGCCATGATCAAACGCCCGCTGCTGGACCGCGATGGCGAGCTGACCCTGGGGTTCAAGGCAGACCACTACCAATCCCTCTTCTCTCGTTAAATTTTTTAAGGAACGCCGATGTCGGATGTCATCGCACTGGCCAAGGATCTGATCCGCCGCCCCTCAGTTACCCCGCTGGACGAAGGGTGCCAGACCCTGATGGCGGAGCGCCTCAAGCGCCTCGGGTTCGTCATCGAGCCCATGGTGTTTGAAGACACCACCAACCTCTGGGCCCGCCGTGGCAGCGAAGGGCCGCTGTTCTGCTTCGCCGGCCACACCGACGTGGTGCCCGCCGGGCCGCTGGAGAAGTGGCACACCCCGCCGTTCGAGCCGACCATCAAGGATGGCATGCTCTATGGCCGCGGCGCCGCCGACATGAAGGGATCGCTGGCCGCCATGGTGGTGGCCACCGAGCGCTTCGTGGCCGAGCATCCGGACCACAAGGGCTCCATCGCCTTCCTCATCACCTCAGATGAAGAGGGGCCCTTCATCAACGGCACTGTGCGCGTCATCGATACCCTGGAGGCGCGCAACGAGAAGATCCGCTGGTGCATCGTCGGCGAGCCCTCCTCCACCAACCTGGTGGGGGACGTGGTGAAGAACGGCCGCCGCGGCTCCATCACCGGCGATCTGCTGGTGCGCGGGGTGCAGGGCCACGTGGCTTACCCTCATCTGGCGGACAACCCCATCCACAAGGCGGCACCGGCGCTGACCGAGCTGGCGGCGACGGTCTGGGATCAGGGCAACGCCTACTTCCCCCCCACCAGCTTCCAGATCGCCAACATCCAGGCGGGCACCGGCGCCTCCAACGTCATCCCGGGCGAGCTGCACGTCCAGTTCAACTTCCGTTTCAGCACCGAGCTCACCGATCTCGACATCCGCGAGCGGGTCGAGGTACTGCTGACCCGTCACGGTCTGGACTTTGAGCTGAAGTGGACCCTCTCCGGTCAGCCTTTCCTGACCGATACCGGCGCCCTGCTGGAGGCCACTGTCGCCGCCGTGGCCGCAGTCAACGGTCAGCAGCCTGCCTTGCTCACCACAGGCGGAACGTCCGATGGGCGCTTTATCGCGCCCACTGGCGCTGAAGTCATCGAGCTGGGCCCGGTCAACGCCACCATCCACAAGGTGAACGAGTGCGTGAAGGCGGACGATCTGGATCTGCTGGCGGACATGTACCAAGGGGTGCTGAAGCACTTGCTGGCATGACCCAGGATCAACTGCTTGGGCTCGACGAGAGCCACCTCATCCTGGTGGGGCGCGGGCCCCACCGTCTGACCGCCGCCACGGCGGCGGCCTTCAACGACATGCAGGTGGCTGCCGCCTATGAAGGGTTCAACCTGCAGGCCGCCTCCAGCTGGCGCAGCTTCGAGCGCCAGCTCGCCATCTGGAATGGCAAGTGGCGCGGGGAGCGACCGCTGCTGGATGCGGACAACCAGCCGCTGGATGCGCTGCAGCTCGATGATATGGAGCGGCTGCACGCCATCCTGCGCTGGAGCGCCCTGCCGGGCACCAGCCGCCACCACTGGGGCACGGATCTCGACATCTATGACCCCGACAGTCTGCCCGTCGGCACCCGGCTGGCACTGGAGCCCTGGGAATATGAGGCGGGAGGCTGGTTTGCCGACCTTGGCGAGTGGCTCGGGGATCACATGACCGACTTCGGCTTCTTCCTGCCCTATGCCAAACCGCTGGACGCGGCTCAGGGAGTCGCCTACGAGCCCTGGCACATCAGCTTCGCACCGGAATCCGGCGAACAGCGGCTGGATCCGGATGCGCTGGCGCTTTGCCTGCAACAGGCGGATATTGAAGGAAAGGAGTGCATACTGGCCCATCTCGACGAGATCCTGGCCCGCTATGTCACCGCCGGTCACACCGAAAGGAGAATCTGATGAGTCTGTGGTTATGGATAGGCCTGCCGCTGCTGTTTTTGCTCGGGCTGTTTCTCAATGCCATCAAGGACATGAAACAGCTCGAAAAGCAGTTGCCGAAATACAGGGACAAGATCCGGGAAGTCAAGGACGACGAGGACGACTGACCTCCCCCGCAGGGGTACTATGGTGCTCCCGCGACCCTATTCTGGCCCCTTGCCGGGGTCGGTTCCCACCTGCTGACGACGCGACGCCCGTCCCCTGAAAAATGACATCGATTGCCACTCATTCCCCCTCTTTTTTGTCCCCCTTCCGCCCTGCGACAACTGCTTAAAAACGGCACAACAACCGTAAAAAACTGCAAATCGATGCACAATTAAGCCACACAAAGGGGGGCAATCTGCATATAATGTGCCTGTTTTGCCGACCGCAATAAGGAGTTCGCCATTGGATGCCACCACCATCAACAGTTTCTTTTTTATCGGTGCCTTGTTGGTGGGAGCCAGTGTCCTGTTGAGCACGCTCTCGTCCCGGGTCGGTATCCCCATCCTGGTCATCTTCCTCGCCGTCGGCATGCTGGCCGGTGAGGATGGTCCCGGCGGCATCCACTTCGCCGACTACTCGGTCGCCTACCTGGTGGGCAACCTGGCGCTGGCCATCATCCTGCTCGACGGCGGCATGCGCACCCGGGTCTCCTCGTTTCGGGTGGCGCTCTGGCCCGCCCTGTCGCTCGCCACCGTCGGGGTGGCCATCACCACCGGCCTCACGGGGCTCGCCGCCGCCTGGCTGTTTGATCTCAACCTGATGCAGGGGATGCTGATCGGCGCCATCGTCGGCTCCACCGATGCGGCGGCGGTGTTCTCCCTGCTCGGCGGGCGCAGCCTCAACGAGCGGGTCAGCGCCACCCTGGAGATAGAGTCGGGCAGCAACGATCCCATGGCGGTGTTTCTCACCGTCACCCTGATCGAGGTGCTGGCCACCGCCCAGCAGGGGCTGGACGCCGGCTTCCTGCTGCTGCAACTCGTCAAGCAGTTTGGCCTCGGCGCCGGCATCGGCCTCTGTGGGGGCTGGCTGCTGTGGAAACTCATCAACACGGCCCGCCTGGCCCCCGGGCTCTACCCGCTGCTCACCGTCAGCGGCGGCCTGCTCATCTTCGCCCTCACCACGGCGGTGGGGGGCAGCGGCATCCTCGCCATCTACCTCACCGGCCTGTTGCTTGGCAACCTCTCCCTGCGCAGCCGCAGCACCACCTTGTCGGTGCTGGACGGTCTGACCTGGCTGAGCCAGATCGGCATGTTCCTGGTTCTGGGGCTGCTCGCCTCCCCCCACAAGCTGCTGCCCATCGCCGTGCCGGCGCTGGCGCTGGCCATGTGGATGATCCTGTTTGCCCGCCCCGTCTCGGTGTGGATTGGCCTGCTGCCGTTCAAGAACTTCGCCCCCCGGGAGCGCTGGTTCATCTCCTGGGTCGGCTTGCGCGGCGCCGTGCCCATCATACTGGCGGTCTTCCCCATGATGGCGGGGCTGCCCAACGCCCAGCTCTACTTCAATGTCGCCTTCTTCGTGGTGCTGGTCTCCCTCATCCTGCAGGGCAGCTCGCTGCCGCTGGCCTCCCGGCTGGCACGGGTGGAGGTCCCGGCACCGCCGTCGCCCATCAATCGCTCCGGGCTCGAGATCGATCTCGACAGCCAGTGGGAGACCTTCGTCTATCGCCTGAGCGCCGAGAAGTGGTGCATCGGCTCGCCGCTGCGGGAGCTGCGCATGCCGGAAGGCACCCGTATCTGCGCCCTGTTCCGCGGCCGGGAACTGCTGCACCCCTCGGGCAGTACCTGCCTGCAGTCGGACGACATCCTCTGCGTCATCGGCCACGAGCGCGATCTCCCCGCCCTCGGCCAACTATTCAGCCAGGCGCCGGAACAGGATCTCGGCCCACGCTTCTTCGGTGACTTCCTGCTGGAGGCCACCGCCAGGCTGGTGGATCTCGCCCCGCTCTACGGACTGGATGTGAGCGAGGTGGCGGATCAGACTCTCGGCGATTTCATTGCCCATCAGTTGGGCGATAATCTGGTGGTGGGTGACCACGTCGCCTGGCAGGGCCTGCTCTGGACGGTGGCGGAGATGGAAGAGGGCGAGCCTCGCAAGATAGGGGTGCGCTTCCTGGAAGAAGATCCGGTCTAGGACGCCAACCGGACCCTGTTCAATACACATACTCGGCGCCAATTCACGACAAGACGGTGAACCGGCGCCCGGCGAGAAGGGAGTGACCCATGCCTTATCAAACCCTGTTGTCTGGTCTGTATCCTCCCTCGCCCCGACTGGGGCTGATCGAGGGCTTCTTCGGCAAGGGCTGGAGCTGGGAGGCACGCGCCCGCTACGCCCAGTGGCTGCCCCGCCATGGTTATGGCTTCTACCTCTATGCCCCCAAGGAAGACGGCTATCTGCGCAAGCACTGGGCCGAGCCCTGGCCGAAGGAACAGCTCGCCCACCTGAGCCAGCTGGCCCAGCAGTGCCGCGACAACGGCCTCGCCTTCGGGGTGGGCCTGAGCCCCATGGGCGCCCATCACGACTACGCCCACAAACGCCCGGCCCTGCTCGAGAAGGTGCGCCTCATCGAGGAGGCGCTCAAGCCCGACATATTGGCGGTGCTGTTTGACGACATGAAGGGGGATACCCCGGATCTCGCCCACTGGCAGCTCACCATCGCCCACGACATCGCGGCCCACACCCGTGCCGGCCAGCTGCTGTTCTGCCCCAGCTACTACAGCACGGACCCCGTGCTGGAGAAGGTGTTCGGCGCCATGCCGCCCCACTATCTGCAGGATCTGGGGCAGGGGCTGGACAAGCGTTTTGACATCTTCTGGACCGGCCCCCGGGTCTGCTCCACCGAGTACCCGGCCGCACACCTCAAACAGGCCGCCGACTGGCTGCACCGCAAGCCGTACCTGTGGGACAACTACCCGGTCAACGACGGCAGCAAGGCGAGCAGCTTCCTGCACCTGCGTGCCTTCGAGAACCGCCCCGCCGAACTGGCGGAGCTGACCGCCGGTCACGCGGTCAACCCCATGAAGCAGGCGGCGCTCTCGGTGCTGCCGCTCGCCACCCTGCCCATGAGTTATCGACTCGGCCGCCAGTACGACCCGGACAAGGCGCTGCACGCCTCCCTCAACGCCACCTGCGGGCCGCAGATCTCCGCCATGATCCAGGCCGATCTGCCGCTGTTCCAGGACATCGGCCTGGCTCAGCTCACCCCGGAGCAGATCATCCACCTCAAGAGCCGTTACCTGCCGTTCCAGGATCAGGCCTGCGTGGGCGAGATCCTGCGCTGGCTGGTGGGGGAATACGTGTTCGATCCGGACTGCCTGACCGACTGACCCCCTTATGTGTTGAGGAGAGGGTATGGATGCATCCCTGATTTACCAGAATCTGGCGGTGATCGCCGCCTTCTTGCTGATCTACAGCCTGATTGCCGGGCGGTTTGAATCCCGTCTTGTCAACGGCCCGCTGCTGTTCATGCTGGTGGGCTGGCTGCTGGGACAGGGCGGCGTTGGACTGCTCTCCCTCTCCATCAACAGCGAAGGGATCAAGCTGCTGGCCGAGCTCTCGCTGGTCATCGTACTGTTCAACGACGCCGCCAACACCAACTGGCAGGTGTTGCAGGCCAACCGGCAACTGCCTATCCGGCTGCTGCTCATCGGTCTGCCTCTCACCCTGGTCTGTGGGGCCCTGTTCGGCCACTGGCTCTTCCCCGACTTGCCGCTACTGGAGATGGCCATCCTCTCCACCATTCTCGCCCCCACCGATGCGGCGCTGGGCAAAGCCGTGGTGAGCAACCCGGTGGTGCCTGCGCCGGTGCGCGAAGGGCTCAATCAGGAGAGCGGCCTCAACGACGGCATCTGTGTGCCCGTGCTGCTCCTGCTGCTCGCCCTCATCGCCCCCACCGAACAACATGCGGGCACCGCCACGCTGGCCATCACCCTGATGCTGGAGGAGATAGGCATAGGTCTGCTGGTCGCCTTCGTGTTGACCAGCCTCACCATCCGGTTGCTCAAGGCCTCCTACCTGAACGGCTGGCAGTTGCCACTCTGGCGCCAGCTCACCATGCCGGGACTGGCCCTGCTCTGCTTTGCCCTGGCCCAGACCCTGGGGGGCAGCGGCTTCATCGCCGCCTTCGTGGGCGGCCTCTTGATCGGCCGCAGGCTGGGGGAACACAAGCACGCCTACATGGACAGCTGCGAGGGGTACGGGGATCTGCTCTCCGTGGTGATCTGGATGGTCTTTGGTGCCACTCTGCTCCCCACGTTGCCCGAGCTGATGCAGTGGCAATACTGGCTCTATGCCGTTGCCAGCCTGACCCTGCTGCGGATGGTACCGGTCTGGCTCAGCCTCATCGGTACCGGCCTCAAGCCGGAGCTCAAGCTCTTTATCGGCTGGTTCGGGCCGCGGGGCCTTGCCAGCATCGTCTTCGCGGTGATGGTACTGCAAAACCAGCCGGCGCTCATCGGCCAGCGCCCCATCATCGCCACCGTGCTCTGCACCATCATCCTGAGCGTCATCCTCCACGGCCTGACCGCCAATCCCTGGGTCGAGCGCTTCAAGCCTCGCTGATCCCCAACCTGCACTCATGAAAAATGCCACCGACCGGTGGCATTTTTACCTTATTGCTGCACATCAGCGATGGCACTCAGCCGAAGGCCAGCCAGACGCCGACAAACAGCATGAGCGAGCCCGCGATCCGGTTCATCAGGGTCACGTTGCCGCTCCTGGCGAGGAAGTGGCGCAGGGTGCGGCCACCGCTCGCGTAAAGCAGCAGGCAGGAGAACTCGATGAGGAGGATGAGCACCACCAGGGCGCTGATCTGTGGCGCCATCGGTTTGGCCGCATTGATGAAGGGGGGCAGCAGGGAGACCATGAAGGCCCAGCCCTTGGGATTGGCGATGGCGGTGACGAAACCCTGCAGCGCCAGCCCAAGCGGCCTGGTCTCCTGCCCAGCCGAGAGATCAGCCGGAATCGCCATCTTGCCCTTGGCCTGCCACATCTGGATGCCGAGCCAGACCAGATAGGCACCGCCCACGTACTTGAAGGCCGAGAACAGGGCAGGATAGTTGAGCATGACGGCCGCCACCCCGACCACCGACAGCACGGAGACCAGGCCGACGCCGATGAGCTCCCCCCACATCATGTGCAGGGTGCGACGCACCCCCAGGCTCATGCCCAGGGTCATCGCCAGAGTCATGCACATGCCGGGGGTCACGGAGACAAAGAAGAACGTGGGAACAAAGAGCGCCAAGATGGCGGGATCAATCCAGTGGGACACACTACACCTCCAGGTAACAAGCAGACGATCTTGCCTATCACACTCTTTTAACACAAGAAAAACCTTTGCGTTCAGCAAGAATTCAGCATTAAAAACCCTGTGACAAGGATTGTCGCACCTGTGTAAGATGCGGCCTTACTCCTCTTTCGAGTCAGGATCTTTCATGTCTTTGAATAATCTGTCCATTCGTCTGCAAGTTCTCATTCCGCTACTGCTAGCAAGCCTGCTGATGCTGCTCATGGCCGTGGTCAGCAAGCAGGAGATCGACGGCGCCATCAGGGACATGAACAACACCACCGCCAGCGTCACCCGTCACAAGGACGACATCGCCGCGCTGATCCACGCCACCTACCGGCTGCGCACCAACGCCATCTACGGTCTCTACGATAAGGCCCGCTTCGCCGAGCTGCCCGTCACGCTGAATGCCGCCGAGCAGGAGATCAACGGCCTCTTGTCCCGGTTGGTTATCAGCGGGGCCGAGCAGGACAATGGCCAGGTAGCGGCGGCCCTGCAGGCCTATCTCGGCCACACCCGCAGCAACATGCTGCCACTGCTGGCACAAAAGCATGGGGACGGGGTAGAACCCGCCGGCTATGAGCAATCCCGACTGCGCTTTCGCGAGCTAGGGGAGCAGTTGATCAAGCAGATAGACACCCTCTCTGCCCACATCAATCAGCTGATCCAGCAGGAGATCGCCCAGGAGCAGGCCCACTACCACGCCACCCTGCTGCAGACCCTGCTGCTGATGGCCGCCACCCTGGTCGCGGCACTCTGCGGCGGCTGGTGGCTCTCCGGTCGCATCGTCCAGCCCATCGGCCAGTTGCAGGAGGTGATGCACGCCGTCGCCCTCGGCCGCTTCAACGTGCGCGCCAGGGCAGAAGGCAACAACGAGCTGGGCCAGCTCGCCAAGGACATCAACCAGACCCTGAGCCAGCTTGGCAACACCATTCAGACCCTGACCGGCATCAGCGGCAACGTGGCCTCAGCCGCCACCGAGCTGGCCGCCGTCATGACCCAGTCCGAGGCCAACGCCCAGCAGCAGCGCAGCGAAACCGAGCAGGTGGCTTCCGCCGTCACCGAGCTGGCCAGCACCGCCGACAATGTCAACCACAACGCCGCCCTGGCCGATGAGCTGGCGCGGGACGCCAACAGGCGGGTCGAGCAGGGGCTGGCGCTGTTTGCCGAGAGCATCCAGGCCAACGGCCGCATGACCGGCAGCCTGGAAAACGCCGCCACCGTGGTGGCGCAGCTCAAGTCCCAGTCCGAGCAGATCGGCAAGGTGATCGAGGTGATTCAGAGCATCTCGGAACAGACCAACCTGCTGGCGCTCAACGCCGCCATCGAGGCCGCCCGCGCCGGCGAAACCGGTCGAGGCTTTGCGGTGGTGGCCGACGAGGTGCGCCTGCTGGCGGCGCGGACCCAGGACTCCACCAAGGAGATCCAGGTCATCATAGAGCAGTTGCAGAGTCAGTCCCTCTCCGCCAACAGCGGCGTGCAGGAGACCCTGGAGATCCTCGGCCACAACCAGCGTCTCTCCGCCGAGGTGCAGGCGCTGCTGGGGGGCATCACGGAGGCGGTCAACCAGATCAATGGCGCCAATGCCCAGGTGGCCACCGCCGCCGAGGAGCAATCCTGTGTCACCGCCGACATCAGCCGCAACATCACCAACATCCACGAGATAGTGAACCAGAACGTGGCCGGCATCAGCCAGAGCGCCGCCGCCAGTCACGAACTGTCACAGCTCGCCGAGCAGCAGCGCAGGCAGCTCGCCCAGTTCCAGCTGTAATACTCCCCTCTCGTTGACAGACTCCGGGCCCCGCCCAGGGGTCTGTCCCCTCACGTTTAAAACGGCTTTTTGCCCACAAGGCGCCATTAGGGGCTGGGCTGCATCCGCAAATATGGGTATGGTAGAGGCACGTCATTCCCCCTCACCTAGAGAACACCATGAGCCTGAAGTTCAAGAAACCCGCTTTTATCACGCTGGGCCTCGTCGCCCTGCTCTCCGCGCTCTGGCTCGATTTCTATCTGCCGGAACACACCATCGCCACCATCACCGGGGTCGAGGTGAAGCGCACCGACAAGGATGGTCCCATCAGCCAGAAGAACCCGGCCGACGGCCCCATCACCGACGTCTATTACATCTACACAGAGCGTCCCGGCGAGAAGATCCGGGTGTTCCGCAACGAAGACACCGGCTGGGGCTGGCCCTTCTACTTCAAGTTCAACGCCGCCGACGTCCAGGCCAAGGCCAAGTCCATGGAGTTCGAGAAGCGCCTGGCCATCATCACCTCCTACGGCTGGCGGGTGAACATGTTCTCCCTCTTCCCCAACGTCACCAAGATTGAGAGCACAGAGCCCGATGCCTCCACCTGGAGCTTCTTCCGCTGGTTCTGGTTCGGTATCTGGGCGCTGGTGATGGGCAAGGCCGCCATCGCCACCTGGCGCTACTTCGATCGTCTCGAGGACGAGATATGAGCGAACCGAGCAAGACCCGCTCCAGCTTCTACCGGCGGCTCTACGTGGCTCACCTGATCAGCCAGGGCACGGACACCGTGCCCGCCATCATGGCCGCCACCGGCATGCCCAGGCGCACCGCCCAGGATACCCTGAGCGCCCTGGCCGAACTCGATATCAGCTGCGCCTTCGAGCAGACCGAGGGGGCTCGCCACCTGCAGGGTCACTACCGCATCAGCGACTGGGGACCCATCAATCCCGCCTGGATAGCGTCCCAGCTCCCCGCCATCAAGCAGACCCTGGGTTACCCCTGAAGACGATGCTGGCAATAGATGAAAAAAGAGAGGGGAGCCCGTGGCTCCCCTCTCTCATGGTCATCAGGATGCCCTTCCCTACTCCGGGAAGGGCTCTTCCGGCAGCGGCTCCGCCGACTCCCCCCGGGTGCAGTCGATGATGGAGCGTTTGGGGTTGCCCGGATCACGCAGCAGCAGGGGAGCCTCCCCCCTGTCATGTTTCTGTTCATCCGCAAACTCGCTGCCGTAGGCGTTGTGGGTCAGCCTGCGCGCATTGGCGATGGGGGTATCCACAAACAGGGCGTGCACCTCGAAGGTCGAAGCCGGGATCAGAAAGCCCGTGATGGGCAGGCCATGAAGCTCCTGGTGGGTCTTGTACCAGGCGAAGCCGTCTGACGTCTTGTCGGGGGTGAAGGTCTTGAGCAGCGGGTGGGACGGCTCACCGCTCTCGCTGTCCAGGTAGAGATCGTCCAGATCGCAGGTCGCCAGCCCCTGCCACATCCTCTCAAAGGGGGTGGCACAGGCCGTCAATTGCATACATGTCAGCAGTGCCAACGTCCCTTTCCACATGCCCAACCCCTTATTCGATGTCCGAGTTCTTAGTCAAACGCCCTTAGACGCCCCACCAGCAGATCGATGAAGCCGACTCTGTCCAGCCCCAGCAACACCCGCGCATTGGCCGGTTTACCGGTGAGCCCGTAGCGATCCACTACAGTCATCCCAACAGTATGCCTGCCCTGGGTCTCTATGCCGACCCAGCAATCCTGCCCATGAAACAGCGACGGCGCCAGCAACCAGGCGATGGTACAGGGGTCATGGAGCGGCGCGCCAGCAAATCCCCACTTGGGATCCCTGTGGTAGATCATGAAGAAATCGAGCAGGTCCGCCACGCACTGGGCCACAGGGTTGGGGATGGCACGCACCCGCGCTATATCCTCGTCCATCACCTGAGCCTGGTGGGTCACATCCAGCCCGCACAGGGTGATGGGAATGCCGGCGCTGAACACCATATCGGCTGCTTCCGGGTCCACATAAATATTGAATTCCGCCGCCGGGGTCCAATTGCCCGCCCCCGCCGCGCCACCCATCAAGACGATGCGGCCAATCTTGGATTTCAACTCGGGGTGGGCCGCCAGCAGCAGGGCGATATTGGTGAGGGGACCGGTCGGCACCAGGGTGACCGGCTCCGGGCTCTCGCGCAGGCACTTGGCCATCAATTCGAGGCCCGTCATGGCCTGGGGTGCAAAGGCGGGATCCGGCAGTGTGGGGCCATCCAGACCCGACTCCCCGTGCACGTTGTCGGCGATGATCAGCTCGCGCATCAGCGGCTTGGGGACCCCCGCCGCCACCGGAATGTCGTGGCGACCGAGCAGGGTGAGGATGCGCAGGGCGTTGTTGAGGGTCTTGTCCGGGGTCTGGTTGCCTGCGCTGGTGGTCACCGCCAGCACCTTGAGCTCCGGGCTCGCCAGCGCCAGGATGAGGGCGATGGCATCATCGTGGCCGGGATCGCAATCGAGAATAACGGGCAACGCCATGGAGAGGCTCCTTACGACATGACAGGGAGCCATACCTTAGCAAGCCAGCGCCGAATGAACTCGGGAAGGGGTCACAAAACGGCATCGTCCTGCATTATCAATCACTTGCCACCAGGCACCCCAGGCAGGACCTGGCCAGCTCACGCCGATTCGCCCCGCGCCACCGCTTGGAGTATGATCGCCCCCCGTTTTCAGCCCGTGCGCCCCATGTCTGTTATCGTCGATACCTTTATCGCCCCCCCTTGCAATGCCCAAATAGAGGTCCTGTTCGAGGATGAACACCTGCTGCTCATCAACAAGCCGAGCGGCCTGCTCAGCCTCTCGGGCAAGAACCCGCAGAACCTCGACTCTGTCCACCATCGGCTGGTGCAGGATTACCCCGGCTGCACCCTGGTGCACCGCCTCGACTTTGGCACCTCAGGCCTCATGGTGGTGGCCAGAGACAAGGGCATCAACGGGATGCTGTGCCAGCAGTTCAGCCAGCGGGCGGTGAGCAAGGCCTATGACGCCCTGCTGTGCGGCCATCTGGCGGACGATGAGGGGGTGATCGAGGCGCCCATCGCCAAGGATCCGGCGATCTTCCCGCTGATGAAGATCTGCGCCAGCGGCAAGCCCGCCCGCTCCCGCTATCGGGTGGTGGAGCGACTGGTGCGCGAGGGCGCGAGGGGCGAGCCCTTGCCATTGACCCGGGTCAGCCTGGTGCCGGAGACAGGCCGCACCCATCAGCTGCGCATCCACAGCCAGCTGCTGGGTCACCCCATACTCGGCTGCGATCTCTACGGCGGTCTGTTATTGCCTGGCTGCGAGCAAACACCGCGACTGATGCTGCACGCCAGCGCGCTGGATTTCGTGCATCCGGTGAGCGGCGAGCCGATGCAAATCAGATGTGAGGCGCCCTTTGAGGAGGTGCTTGGGGCAATGACGGGGCAAAAAGCGTAACGCGGAGAAGGGGAAAGTGAGAACAGCGGCAAACGGCGGATAAAGATAGGGGCCGCGCTTTCGCAACGGCCCCCACCCCCCACTCGTGGTGGTGCTATCAGATCAGCTTGCGGGCGGCGCCCAGCACGATCTTGATGGCATCAGATTCGGTTTTCGCCATGGTCTCGGCGTTCGGGATTTCCTGCTGGGTACGGTTGACGATGACGCCAGCCACCATACCGGCGCGCAGGCCCTGGCTGGTGCACATGGTCAGCAGGGTAGCAGACTCCATCTCGTAGTTCAGCACGCCCATGGCTTGCCACTCTTTCATGGAACCCTGGAAACGGCTCACGACGCGGCCGGATACGGTGTCGTAACGCTCCTGACCCGGGTAGAAGGTGTCGGAAGAGGCAGTCACACCCACGTGCAGGGTGGAGCCCAGCTCCTTGGCGGTGTTGACCAGCGCAGTGGTGCAGTCGAAGTCGGCCACGGCCGGGAACTCCATGGGCGCGAAGTGCAGGCTGGCACCGTCGAGACGTACTGAGCCTGTGGTGACGATGACGTCGCCCACGTTCAGATGCGGCTGGATGGCGCCTGTGGTACCGATGCGCAGGAAGGTGCGGATACCCAACTGGGCCAGCTCTTCCACCGCGATGGAGGTGGACGGGCCGCCGATGCCGGTGGAGCAGATGATCACGGCCTTGCCGTCCATCTCGCCGCGCCAGGTAGTGAACTCACGATGGCTGGCCAGGTGCACAGGGTTGTCCAACAGCTCTGCGATGCGCTTCACGCGCTCGGGGTCACCGGGAACGATCGCCAGGGTGGCGCCTTGCAGATCCGCTTTCTTCAAACCCAAGTGAAATACATCAGACATAGTGGACTCCTGGTTGCATCCCGCCGCCTCGCAGCCGAGCGCAGTTAAGGTGATTCTTTATGGTATTTTCGAGCCTGTTTCCCTCCATCGGGGAAGGCGCCAACTATGGTCGAAAGCGCTTTCCAATTCCTTGACGCGCTTCACACTTCCGCGCATCCGAGGCGCTAAAAAACCGGCAAAACGTTTGCTAACTTGATGAATTTCTTGAAAAACGTTTTTACACCGAACAAGAGGCAAGCGCCCTTGTCAATCCCCGTCTGGCCCCGGTTTTTCGGTCCGTGATCGAGTCCATAAAGTTGCCAATCAGATACCATTGACCCCGCGTCATCCCCTTGACGCTGTATGTAGGTACCGCATACGACTTGATGACCCCCCATCATGGCGACATCCAGGGCCATGTGTAACCCGCCGTGAAAGATGAAAAACCTTTCTGTAGCCCGCCGCGAAAAATGAAAAACTTTCGCGGTTAAAACGAAAATCTGTCTGCGCCTTGGATTTATCAGATTGGGTGAAGCGGTTTCGCTGAGTTTGATAAGGAGTCTCGAAGGGTTAAACGAAAGAGTTTAAATGGCCACAAAGTGGCCATTGTCATGTCAGCGGGTGAGGTCTTCTATCTGGGTCACCTTGCCATTGATGATGGTTACGGCTTGTGGGATGTCGCTTTCGCGGGGCTGATAGGTCCAACGCTCTCCGATCTTAGGAGCATCCATAAGACGCTCGTCGATGATGTCCTCTTTCATCTGAGGTTGACCGCACTTCTTCTGCACGTTGAAGGATGAATCTCCTTCGCTGATCAGTGCGCTTTTGCATCTCATTGCTCCAGCATTCGCCACCACGGGCATCGCCAATAACAGCAGTATCATCAACCGTCTCATAGAACCTCCTGTTCAGTTGGCATCAAACGTAGCCCTAGACTTCAATTCTGGCAAAGGGCAGATCGGGGAGCTGGGTCACAATTGCACCATTTTCAACCAGCACCCAACGACCAACGGCGGCACCGGTGCCAAACACCCGCAGGGTGGCCCCGCCCACCTGTTCGATGAGACTGGTACCGCGTAGGCTATCGACCAGCAGCACCTTGCCCCTCACCCTCACCGTGCTCGGCAGCATGGCCTCAAACTTCTTCCACGGGTTGTTGCTCGCCATCTATGCCTCCATGTCCAAATGCACTTCCAGGGTGACGTTCTGCCACACCGAGCTGATGCCAGAGGGCGCCAGCGCATTGCTGATGCACAGGGCCCTGGTATGGCTACCATCGGCCCGCAGCACCTTCACCAGCTGACCAGGTACCACCAGCCCGGGGGCCTGCCCCGGCCGCATCAGTGGCAGGCGCAGGGTCACCATCTCCTGCTCGCCAGAGTCGGCGATGAGATTGCGGCCCCGCTCGGCGTTGACCGGGTGGGTCTGGGCCAGCACGTCGCTGACATCCTCCCCGCTCTGGCTGCCCGCCGTGCCTGTGCGCACCACCTCGGTGACCACCCCGTGGGTGGTGCCGGCGATCAACACCCGCTCCAGGCGCGGACTTGATGCCGACTCGCTCGATTCTTCCGGGATCATCGCCTCAGGGATGAGGTGGCTAAAGGCCGAATCCGGCGCCGTGGCCCACTGCCAGGGACTTACCAGATAACGAGGCTGCACTATCACCCTGTCTTCGCTCATGTGGGGTACCAGCACGGCCCCCGCCGCCTTAGCCAGCCGGGCCAGCAGCTCTTTGGGAGCCATCCGTTCGCTGATAGAGCCCGGTGCCAGCGGCCAGTCCGGGGTCTGTACCCACTCGCCGTGGGCGGGGCGCTCGATGGCAAAGCCCAGCGGCGTCAGCAGCTCCTCGGCGAGCTGCCAGGCGGTCATCTCATTGGGCAGGGTCACATCGACCATGGATGCCCAGGGGCTGTCGAGGAACTGGGTGCGCGAGCGGGCCGTGAAGGGGTAGACCTCATTCCCCAGGGCACGATTGACCCGGTAGCCCTGCACCGCAAACAACCAGGTCCAGCCGTTGATGGTCAGCTCGATATGGCGCGGCCCGGTGGCGGTCGGCTTCACATAGGGCAGATTGGTCTTGCCCCTCAGCTCACCGGAGAGCTCCCACACAAAGCTGTCGATATCGAGTTTCAGGCTCGGGTTAAACAGGGCGAGCGGCACGCGCTCACTGCCATTGACGGCAACGCAACTGATCTCGTTCATGATGATGTAGGGCGCCGGTTGAGGGTTAATGGGAGGCTCGCGATCGCCAATCTCGCCGCCAGAGTCGTCGCCATGTTCAAGCCCCCAGCCCGGGTCGAGCGGTTTGGCGCCCGCTCCCCAGGGCAGCGCGTCGGCCTGGTCGGCCAGGCGGGCATAGCCAGCGGGCAGGCCGTGTCCCTGCTCGCGGGGAGCCACGGCGCGATCGGGCTGGGGCTCGGCCAGTGACAACTCCAGGCTCATCGCCTGCCACTCGCCCGAGGCAACGGTCAGGGCAAAATCGAGCTGGTCGCGGGCAGATAACCGGGTCAGCAACGGCGGCAGCCCGTCCCAACGCAGCTCCCAGGGGCGATGGCGAAGATCGGTGATATGCCAGCGGGTGGCGGTGGCCTGGTCGCGGGCGGGCGGTTGCTGCCAGGGGCCGGTGCGGGCCAGATCCAGCCGCTGGGCGGCCTGCTGCCAGGCGCTGCGCATGGGTAGCTGATCACGGGCAGCGCTCATCGCCAACCCCTGCCAGAGGTGGCTGTCTTGCCGGATGGCCAACAGCCAGCTGCCCACCTGAGTCAGATCCACGGCCAGCGCCTGGGTCAGCGGAGCCACCAGCGGCTGCGCCAACCGGCTCGCCTGGCCAAAGAGCAGCGCATCGCCCTGGTCGACTGCGTGCAACGGGCCCCTCGTCAGGGTCAGCGGGTTATCCCTCACCTTGGCCGCCCCCTGCCAGCCACTGGCTAATGCGGTGCGGAGCGACGGAGCCAAGGGCGGGCGCAGAGCGCCCCCCAGATAAAAGTCGATGGCCGCCGGGGCTGGGATCTTTACCAGGCGGCGCGAGGCAATTGCGAGCGTAATGGCGTTGGCAGCGGGCGGCAGATACATCAGCTCACCTCGATCACAGGTTGCAGCGGCCCGTGGGCCACGATGGGCAGATACTGGCGGGCACGAAACACGGCGCTGCCGACGAACACGGCAGCCTCTTCGGCAAGCGGCCAGACCGGCTCCTCACTGCCCGCCGTGCCGGGCTGCTCGCAGACATACATGAAGCCGTTCCACTCGGTCGGGCTCAGCACTTCCCCCACCTGATAGATGCGCTCGGCCTGCCACGACTCCCCGAACAGCGACAGACCCACCACAATCACCTCGCCCTGGTAGACCGGCCACTGGGCGGCAAAGACGCCATCGCCGCCACTGGCCACCTCGGCCAGCACCCGGTACTGGCCATCCACGGGCTCTGCGCTCAGCACCAGCACCTCGCGGGCGCGGCCGATATCGCGCACCGTGACCACCCCGGCCACCCGGCCGGTGATGGTGCGCTCCAACCAGTCAGGAACATCGAAGGCCAGCTGATCCCACGCAGGCACGACATACGAGACCAGCGCATCAAAGTTGACGGTCAGGCCCGGGACAGTCAGCTGGTATGGTGTCGCCATCACAGCTCCTTAAACCGGCAGGCCGGTGATGAGATCGCACAGCACCGGCTTGATGGGCCCGTGGAGTTGAGGTTGATAAATGGGGTCTGGCGTGAAGATAGCGGCCCCGACCGTCAGGGTCGCCGTCGTTGACCAGGGTTCCGGGGGCAAGCTGGTGCCGCTGTTGCCCGCAGACGTGCAGAGGTAGCGAAAACCGTTGGGGGTAGCCGGATGGATAATGTCACCCAGCACATACGCCTTGCTGGCGACCAGCAGTGTCCCATAGGGTTCGTAGGTAGCCACCATGACCGCATCGCTATACTGCCCACATTTCAGACTGAAGCTGCCATCAGCGGCCGCTATCGTGTCATTGATTCGGACAAAGTCAGCCAAGGAGAGTAGGCGGACCAGTCTGCGTTTGGCGACCCCGCCAACCTTTGCTACCCCCTTGACCAGAAAACCTTGAGTCAGCAACGTCGCGTCCTGCTTCAATAATCTGGGGATACTGCCCCCATCCACAGCCCAGAGTGATGGCAGGGTGGTCATGGCAGGGAAATTACTTACCGCATAGGGTGTCGGACTACTTCTCAAATCGGTTGAATACGTTCCCATACCACCGCTACCAGGCAGCGCAAACACCGCCGTCGAGCTGCCCGATTGTGCCGAGATGGCATACGGGCTGCTTGAGACCACACGGGTAAAGATGGTTGCGTTCGCATAGATCAAGCTCCCGGCGCTGGTGCCACCGATGAAGACCACATCGGTAAAGGCTCCACCTATGCCGTTGTAACATTGATTTGTCAGAGTGCGCAGGTTTTCAAATTGCACCCGCTTCAAGGTCCCGGTGAAATTCTTTTGACCACTAAACGCCAGATTTTTGATTGCAAAGCCATAACCATCGAGCATCCCCGCCCAGTTGGGGCGCGTGTTGCCAGCTGTGTACCCGGCCATGTCGATATCGGCGGCCAGTACAGCCACAGCACTCGCTGCACCACAACCCACCATCAGCCATTCTGTCAGTGCGGCGCTATTGTGGATCACATAGGGATCCCCCGTAGTACCCGCGCCTTTCAAGTAATCGGTGACTGCCATTTATGCCTCCACCGGCCCCAGCACCATAGGGGCCAACTGTCGTCCTGTGGTATCCCAGCACATCACGATGACCGGGCCTGAATAGTCGCAGTCGAGCTGCCACGCCCCCGCCCCGTCGGTGCGGGTATGGGCGAGCACCCAGCGCCCTACCCTGGGCGGGGATGAGCCTGGGATCAACCCGGCAAAGCGCGGTAGGGCCAGCACCACGGCATCGGCGAGCAGCACACCTTGGTCATTGACACTGCCTGATAGTCGCTGCATGGCGCGGCTCCTCGTCGTTGCTCATTGCCGGTGGCCGCTTAATCGGCATCACCGCGCTGGAATACCTCGAAGCGGTCGTCCGGGTGGGTGGCGCGGCCGACGCTGATGCAACGCAGCAGCCAGATGGGGGCCAGCGCCGAGCTGGTATCAAAGCGCACCACATTGTTGCCGGCCCAGCCGCTGGAGAAACCCGCCGCCTCCAGCACAAAGAAAGGCGTGCCGGTGTTGGGGTTGAGGGGCGCCAGATCCGTGGTCAAGTTGCCGGAGGCGATCAGCCCCCGCGTCTTGCCGATGACGTTGTAGGTGGTGGTACTGGTGAAGACCAGCGCCCACTGCTCATCCACCGCCCCCCGGTCGGTTACCTGCACCGGGTGATCCGCCCAGTTGTAGTTGGCGCTGATGGCCCCGCCTACGGGCGCACTGCCCCAGTTCGGGCTGGCGCTGTTCCAGCTCTGCTGGACGAAGTTGTTGGCCCAACTGGCAAAGCGGTCGCCAAACTGCAGACAGGAGCTGACCATGGTCTCCCCGGCCGGATAGTCGTGTACCAGCGGGTCGGCCAGGGTCAGGTCGCCGGAGATCTGCACGTCCAGTACCAGGCTCATGTGCTCGATGCGGTTGACGAAGGTGAGCGGCGCAGTCACTGCCGCACCGGTGTCGTCCACCAGGCTGTAGCCTGCTTTCAGGGTCAGCAGACCGCTGTCCCGATCCTCGGTGTATTGGGTGGGCGCAAGGCGCTTGCCATTGGCACCCACCAGGTAGAGGTCGGCCACATAGTCACGCCCGGCGTCGAGCACGGCGCCACCGGCTGGCACCCCCACCGCTTGGGAGGCGGTGTGGGAGAGCACCAGGGTGTCGCCATCCTGGTAGATGGGCACCTTGCCATCGGCAGGCAGGCGCACCGGATCCAGCCCGATGCGGGCGGCATCCAGCGGCAAGGCGGTCAGCAACACGGTGTTGTAGCGGGCAGAGCTCGCCAAGATCGGCTTGGCAAAAGCTGCTTTCACCACCCCGGTGTTGGTGTTCACCGTCCCGGTCACGCCATCGCCCACCAGATCCCCCTGCGCATCGGCGCTGGCATTCACCAGGGTGCCGTCAAAGGCCACCGCGATCAGCTGGAAGTTGGCCTGCTTGAGCGGGCTGCCGGGGGTACGGAAGGTTAGCGCATTGGCAAACGCCGCCGTCACCACACGGGCACAGGAGAGCAGCGTGAGGTTACCGGTGAAGCCGTTGAGATCGGAGAGCACCACCCGCCCGATCCCCAGATCCACCCGGCCAACCCGGCTACCGGCCCCAGTGCGGGAGTCCGGGTTTTTCCAGAGGATGCCATCCCGTTCGATGTAGTGGGTGCTGCCATCGGTAAACCAGAGCGAACCGGTCAGGATGTTGGGCTTACCCAGCAGGAAATCGAGTTCCGGCGCATTGACTTGGCTTGTGATGGGGGTGGTTCCAGTGCCCGTTTCCAGCGCTTGCCAGGTGCCGGGCCCCACCATCTCTTCTTGCAGATTGACGGTCTGATACCCCTGCTCCGAGATGTAATATTGGTAGCTGTAGCTTTGTGACCAGCTAAACGAAAACATTCCAGTCAAGTAGTCGATCGTCCCCACCACGGCCTCATCCCGCAGCAAGTTGCCCACCCCGTCATCGCGGATATCGATCACCTGGGTGGTGTAATAGCCATCCCCTTGGGCATGGAAGCGCCCTGCGTGATTGAAGCGGCGCACCGCATAGCGCAGCAGGAAGCTCCTCTGCTTGAACGCCTGCCCCACCGACCCGTTGGCGCTCTGGTTTCCCGCCCCCGGAATCACCACCTCCCCCAGCAGGCGGATATCCGGTGTGTAGGTCAGGGTATAGAGCCCATCGCTGGGCAACACGAGTGGCATGAACTCGATCAGCCCATCCACATCGAGCACGGTGCCGCTGCCACTGCCGGACAACTCCCCCTGCTCGTTGCTCGTGAGGCTGTATCCGGTACTGCCATTGACCCAGCTGACCTGCAGCGAGCCTGGCAGGATGCCATCCGGCAACTCCAGGCGCTGGTGCTTGCCGACTGTCTTGCTGCCCAGCAGCAACTCGACCGCGATCCCCTGGGCAGGCTGGTACTGGACGATGATCTCGCTCTCGGCATCCGGCAGGGCGGCAGTGGTGACGGCCAGGGAGCCGGTCACAAAGTTCTGGGTGCCAGAGCCCTGCCCCAACAACTGGCCGCTGCCGTTGTCTTCGAGCTGCTGCCACTTACCCAGCGCCCGGTACAAGACCCGCACCGTGCCCGGCATGGGGATGGCGGCGGAGAAGTCGAACGTCCAGTTAAAGGTGCGGGTGGCCGGGGTCACCTCCCGGCTCACGCTGATGAGATTACCCAGGATCCGCACCGCCGGGGTGTAGCTGGCGGTCGCCGAGGCAGTAAAGCTGCCCGCATTGCGCCAGGCGTCTACCTGGCCGGTCTCGAAGTTCACGGTCAGCTTGCTGAAGTTGTTGTTGCCGCTTTGGAACTTCAACTCTCCACTGCCATTGTCCTTGAACACTCCCCCATCGATCGTGAGTTGCAGGGAGCCGCGCTTGGGCACCCGCTCCAGATAGCTGCGGGACTGGCTGCCCGCCACCAGGGCGAACTGGAGGGGGCGGGTTACGGCGTTGCCAGAGGGTTGCATGATCGCCAGATCGGTGGCCGCCGAGCGGTCGGTCAGCAGGTTCTCGCCATAGGCGCTCGGCACGATCGGCTTGTAAACCGAGTTGACCCGCACCTGCAGATCCCCCGGCAAGGCTGGCCGTGCCAACGCAGCGACCCCGTAGTAGCGGGCCGCATCCGCAACCGTGGTGTTGAGTACCTCGGCGACCTGGTTGCCGTTCGAGGTGGTCGAGCCGGTTGGATACGGGGTGCCGCCATAGAACGTCTGAGCGAGCCGCGCCGTGATCTTGAGGGTGCAGACCCGTCGCTGCAGGGTCTTGAACTCACCATTGTGCTCGTAGGTGAAGGTCTGCTCGTGGGCCTCGTACTCGGCGATTTTGACGTACTGCTCATAGGCGGCCTTGGTGTCAGGGTCCTCTCCCCGCAGCAGCAGGGTGCCGCCCAGTTCGGGCTCAGGGGCTGAGACCTCCTGAAACGCGAGGATCATCCGCTGTCCCTTGTACTGGTCACCGAGCAGGTACATGCGAGCGCTGATGCCGGGCACCAGGTAACTCTCGATGGCGTTCTTGACCTCTGCACGGGTGTCGGTCGGGGTGCCGGCAAAGGCAATCATGTTGACGCGACTGTCGGCGGCATCCTTGCTCACCATGAAATGGGAGCCCAGGTACACCTCCTGAGTATCCACCGCCACCCCGCCGAAGATCTTGCGGATATTGACCCTGCCCTGGGTGCGGTCCAGGCGACTGGTGTCGGGGAACAGGTTGTTGACCTGCCCATCGATCACCAGGCGGCCGGTCGGCAACCCACCGCCGTTGTCTTCATCCGTCAGCCTGGCCGACTCGTAGATGACGATGTCTTTTGCTGTGATGGGCATGTTTAAACCTCTGTTAAACGCAGGGTGAGGGAGTATCCCAGCTCGGGGAACTCGGCCGGGTTGGCAACCTCGTAATCGGGAATCGCCTGGATGGGCCCATCTGCATGGCGGAAGATGACCTGAGACTCACGCCCGAACAGCGAGAGCGTCATCGGTGCCGGATCGCTCAGCAACTGATAAACCGCCGCCAGCCCGGCGTACCGTATCCGACCTGTCAAGGTGACCGGTCGGCCGCCGGCCTTCAAACCGTGCTGGGCAATCAAGTCGCCAGTCACGGCGTAATCCACGCTCTGGAGCATGGGGGTCCAGGCCCATTCATCGCTCCAGACCAGCTCGTCATCCAGCTCAACGCCGTTGATGCTGTTCATGTCTGCCCCTCCTGGTAGCGTTTCAAGATATCCAGCAGCCCCACCACCTGGGATGGCGCCACATCGATCCGGGCCGAACGCTCACCCAGCTGGATCACAATGGGCTGGAGAGGTTGGGCCGCCGGCACGCTGGTGCTTTGAGTGTTGATAGGCGGCGAGTACTGGGACGGTGATGGCCCGGCTTGGCTGGTCTGCGCCTTCTCTGCTTCCTTGGCCTGGGCCTTGCTCAGTTCCTGCTGGAGCTTGGTGCGCATGGCCTCCATCTCCTTCTGGAACTTCTCGCCGTAATACTTGCTCCACTCGCTATAGGCGGGAATGTCCCTAACCTTCTGGCTGTAGCGGGCCAGCTCCTCCTCCACGCCCGCGAGCGTGTTGGCCAGGGCATCGGCGTTGCCTCGCAGGTTGTTGATATCCACGGTCTTGTAGAAGAAAGAGCCGCCACCCACGCTGCGGGTCACCTCTCCCCGGCCACTGCTCGCACCGCCCCCGCCTCCTGCTGATGCCACGGCGTTGCCGGTCTGCTGCGCCTCATCCTGTACGCCACGAAGGCCCGAGCGCATAGCATCTGTGGCACTCTTGGCCTTGGCGGCCGCGGTGTCGAAGCCATCACCGATCGCCGCCACGGCCTGCTTGGCATCGCCGCTGCCCCCCTTCACCTTGCTCATGGCGTCGGCCGCGATGGCCATGGAGCGGGTGATGCCATCCCCGGTCAGTTGGCCCTGTTTGGCCATCGCCTGCATACGCTCGATCACCGCATCGATCTCGGCCTTGTTCTTCGCCTGGTTGAACGCCGCCGCCAGGTACTCTTCACAGGCCGACGAGCTGGAGCCGCTGTGCTGCACCAGAGTATCCAGGGCGCCGAGGGTCTCCTTGAAGCTCTCGCCGATACGGCCATTGGCACGTTCGAAGTCCAGCCCCAGGGTCTGGGCTGCCTTGCCAAGGGTGGCGGGGAGCTCTGCCGCCGTTTTCCTGGCGACGGCATTGATCTCATCTAAGTAGTCGCGGGTCTGCTTGGCCTCGGTGCCGAGCGCCTGAACGGCGGCGGCCCCAGCTCGCCAGCTGCCGGTGGCCTCGTCGTAATGCACCTTGCCCTCGGCCACGGCCCTATCCATGTCTTCCACACTGGTGATCGCAATGCCCAGCTGAGCCGAGAGCGCCGCCAGTTGGCCATTGAGCTGAGCCTGGGTCTGCGCACGCAGCGCCTGGGATTCTCGCAGCGCCAGCTCGGCCTGCATCCACTCCTTGAGGGCGGTGGCCAGACGGATGATCTGGAATATCGACTCGACAGTGACTGCGGCCAGCAACCCCTTGATCGCCATCCCAAGGGCTTGCATCCCGATAGAGGCGGCGGCCGCTGCCGTGCCTGCCGTGGTCATGCCCCCCGCCGCCGTGGCCGTCGCCGCCGGCAGGGCGATGAACTGACCATAAAGACCGCGCAGATCGGCAATCCAGCCGGCGATTTTCAGGCCATACCAGGCCTGGGCCATCACCAGCAGGGCATCCCGCCAGGCATAGACGGTCTGGATAAAGGCCTTGATGGATTCCCCAAGCCCGACGATGCCATCGGAGAGGCGCTTGGCCCACGCCTGCAGGCGGCCATCCTTGGCCATCGCGTCAAACTCGGCGTTGAGCTGGGCCAGCTGGTTCTTGAGCCAGGTCAGCGCCCCGTTCTCCGCCACCATGCGGTAGAACTTGGCCAGGTTGTCCTGGGCGTTGGAGATAAGCCCCGAGAGCAGGCTCATGTTGTTGGCGGCCGCCCCGCTCGACTGGGCCGCGATCTCGTTCATCAGCGCCTGGATGGTGTCCCGACCAAGCTTGCCGGCCTCACTGAGCTTCTGCAGCTCGGCGGTGTTCTTGCCGGTGACCTGCTCCAGCAGTTGCCACACCGGCACCCCGCGCTCGATCAGCTGCAGGATCTCCTCCCCCTGCAGCTTCTGCTTGGCCCAGGCCTGGCCGAGAGCCAGGGAGATGCCCTGCACCTCCTCGAACCCGCCGCCGAGCTTGAACGCCTGATCGACGATGCCCTGCATGGCGCCATTCATGGGGTCGATGCCAAAGGCTTTCAGGCGCACGAAGACCTGGGTCACCTCGTCGAGCTGCAGCGGGGTGTTCTTGGCAAAATCCTGGATCCAGGCACTGGCCTGCTGGCCTCCTTCAATGGAGCCCATCACCGCCTTGAGCTGCACGCTGAGGCGCTCGGCCTGATCGCCGGTTTGGAACATGGCCATCAGCTGGGTGGTCAGGGTCTGGATCCCGAACCAAGTACCCACCATGGCCACCAGGCGGCCGGTCAGGCTACCGATGGCCCCCTGGAACCCGCCAGCGCCTTGCCCCCCCTGCACCAGGGAGCGCCCCAGCCGCTCGGTCTGGGCCGCACTCTCGCGCAGCTCCCGCTGCAGGCGTTGCTGTTCCTGGGCAAGGTTGCGGCTATCGAGCCCGGCTTGGGTGAGCCCGACATGCAGACGGGTATGGGCGGCGGATTGGGAAATCAGCTGGCGCTCCAGCTGCTTGACCTCGGAGGCCAGCAACCGTTCCTGGTCGGTCAGCACGCGGGCCTGACCAGAACTGGTCTGCTGCTCGGCCCGTAGTTGTGCCAGCTTGTCGCGAGACAGCACGCTGGCCTGCTCAAGCTGAGTCAGGGCCTCGGCGGATTGGTTGAACTGCTGGATCAGCTTCTGCTGCTGGCCCAGGGCTTCCAGCGTCTGCGCCAACCGCTCGGTCTCGGCGGCCGTCTCGTCTGAGATAGGGCCCAGCTCCTGCACCTCACCCGCCAAAGCAGCTAAGTCTTCCCGGCCGGTGACCTTGGCCGCCAGCTCTAGCGCGAGTTTGAGGGTGGAAGAGGTGGACATGGGGCATTCCTGAGAGATTCAGATATGCCCCATGGTAAAGGGATGGCAAAATAACTAGGTTTCTTACAGCTTACTGCAGAGGACAACAATGAGATTAAATAAAATAAATAATTTTAATGATTTAGCAAAGCAACACCCAAGTTTCATAATAATTATACTGCTAAGTCTTGCAATATCCCCTTTAATTATTTTCACTCTAATATTCTGGCAATCCAATGCAGATGTTTCTAGAAGCATGAGTGACTGGGCCGATTTTGGCTCCTTCGTTAGCGGAACCATTGGCACAATACTATCGTTTTTAGCTTTTTCTGGGTTGATATATTCAATCCACTCACAGAGAAAGCAACATATGTTAGATTCAATTCTGAACTACATATCGACTTTAAGTATGGACATCGACACAAAAATAAACACACCGCTTGAATATGTTTCAGTTATAAATGGGGTCGAGAAGGACATTAAACTGACTGTTGATACAGCCCTATCACTAAAAGCTGCCGCTGTGGAATTAAGGGGGAAAGAGCCTGAGCTATATGACAGCGAAGATTATGCGACACTACATGCTGTAAACTCAATCCCGTTGGACATTAACATTAGAATTATGGAGATTGGCGTCAATCTGAATTTATTAGCAAAGTCATGGGAATATTACATAGATAATGGAGGCCATAAGGCTGTAATCAACCTCAACAAAATGAAATACTATGACATAGTAATGAACATGCATTTATCCGAAATTAGATTCGATACATTACAGAAGAACTTTAATTTTGAAGGAATAAGAGAGTTATATAGGAGCGGTGCCACATTCGAAAAAACATGGGATTTTGTGTGTGAGCCCAAGAATTAGACCCACACACATCTTATCAAAAATGAACTATACCGTTGTCGGTCGGTCCACGTAGAAAGGCGCGTCCTCGCCATCCAGGGCAAGCAGCTCCCCCTCCAGCTCGATCTCGATGGGCTTGTCACTGAGGAAATCCACCGCCTTCTTGGGGGCCAGGCTGGCACGGGGCACCGTCAGGATGATGGACTCCCCACCGATCACACTGCGCCCATCCAGGGTCAGCTTCGCTTTCACCTCCGGCTGCACGTTGCCGGCGATGCGGGTGCCGGTGACGGCGTTATAGCTGGCGCTGACGGTCACGGGCCCACCGTCTGCCACGGCGCCCGCCTTGGTGGCCCGCAGCAGCCCCAGGGCATAATTGATCTCGAAGTCGGTACCCAGCACCAGAGCAGTGGCGCCCTCCTTCACCACCAGACCGGTGGCCGAGAGATTGGTCTTGTCCAGGCTCACCCATTTGGGGTGCGCCGGCAGCGTCACCGGCACCTCGGTCAGCGTCCCCGCCCCCTGGTTGATGGGGCTCTCCAGCCCCATAAAGGCGGCGGCCAGCAGCACCGGCGGGATCTCGCTGGTCTTGATGGTGACCGTAGCGGGCTTGGGCACGAAGTAGCTTTCCCGGGCCTGACCCAGCTTGTGCTTGCGCTTGCTCGGGATACTGATCTTCTCGCTGTCCGGTTTGACTTCCAAGCTGTTGACGTCCACCGGGCCAATCACCCCGTTCGAGACGTTGTTGGTGAAGGTCTCGATATAGAGGTCCCCTTCCAGGTGCAGTGTTTCGCTCATGACCGTTCTCCCTTGAATTTCACTGTCGTCTTGAAGGCAAGGGGCAGATAGACCACCCCGCCCTTATAACTCGGCTTGACCGGTGCGGTTTCACGCCGAAAGGTACTGTCACCGCAGGCCCGACCGGCCACGGCCTGCAACATGCGCCCCAACCACACCCCGGCGCTGGCCTCCTTGGGGGTGGCACGGTGCACCAACACCAGCAGCCAAACCTGATCGAACGCGCTTTGCCGCCCGCTTTGGGTGGTCTCGCTCTCTCGCTCTCCCTGGTAAATCACATGAATGGCCGGGGTGTGCTGCCCCAGGTTGGCCACCGCCTCCAGGTCGGTGGCCACAAACACCTCCTTGAGCCCTTGCGCTTTCAAGGGCAGCAGCAGCTCGCGCAGCCGCTCCCCCGCCGCCAGGTAGTCGAGTTCAGGCGTCGGCCCGTTCATAAGAAGCCCCCACTGCCCCGGCCAAAGACCCGACCATCGGACTGCAGCTGGGCCAGGTTCTGGCTCTCCACCTGCTCGCCATCGGCGGCGAGCCCCAGCGCCAGCTCCCCCTTGCCCACCGATTTGAGGAAGGCCAGGGCCGCCTCATTGCGCTTGGCAATCTGCTCCGGCGCCTGCTCGCCATAGAGGCGGTGGCGGGCAATGTCGGCGCAGATCGGCACTAGGGCGCTCGGGACATGGGCCAGCGGCAAGGGATAGCGCCCCGCCAGGTAGCCGTCGATCAAGGCGCCGGCATCCTGCAGGGCGATGATGAGCGCCGCTTCATCCAGCTCGCCGGCCGGGGTCATGGCGAGGCGCAACAGCTCCGCCTCGCCAAAGCGGGTCACCATATCGCTGACACTGGCGTACATATCAGGCGCCCTCTGTCACGGGGTCGGCAGGCGGCTCAGTGGTGACGCCAGCCTCGTCCTTGACCGGGTATTGCACCTCGGTCGCCGCAATGGCAGCCGCCAGCTCGGCCTTCTTCATGCTGGCGGCGCCCGGGATCGCCATCTCCACGGCCAGTTCGCGCAGCTCATCGACCTTCATCTCGGCCAACGGTGTGACCTTGCCATCCAGGGTGGCGACACCCGCCAGATAGCCCGAGCCGGTCAGGCCGCCCACTGCTGGGTCCAGATCCCCGTTCGTCTGCGGTGCATCAGCCGTCGCAGGGGTGACGTCTTGACCCAGGCGGGTGACCACCAGGCGCGGATCGGCCTCCAGGGTCTCGCACTGTACAGACGACACAGCCAGCTCAGACTTGCCAGGTGCAATCGCCAGGCCCGCGCGAAAATAGACCTGACGAACCGTTGATGTGATGCCAACTCGAATAACCTGTTCCATCTCATGTTTTCCTCTGTCTCGTTCCATCCAGGATCCGGTTTAAACGGGGGTTAAACGCCCACACTGCGCTCGCTTAACCCCGCCGTTAAACAGCTCGGTGTCGCTTACAGGTAGTCAGCCACCACCAGCTCCAGCTTGCCCTTGAGCTCGTTGCTGGAACTCTCGGAGAGCTCGCGCTCCAGCATCTGGGTCGCCAGCTTTTCCAGGGAGGTCGGCACCACCAGCAGGGTCGCCTTCACCCCGAGCTTGCGGCCGCCGTCCGCCTCGAAGGCACGCATCCTGGAGAAGGCATCCCACAGGTTGTCAGGGGTCAGCGCCCGCTTGTTGGCGAACGCCAGTTGCCAGAAGCCAAAACCGGCGGCATCGCGGCAATCCACCCCGTAGCGGAACTCCTTGCGGGTGAACACCGACTCGTCATCAGCCTTGGTCATGGCGATGAGCGCAGGCGCTTTGCGCTCCTGGAAGATGATGGGCTTGAGAGCGCGGCTGGTATCGAGCAGGTACCAGGGCTCGCCGGCATAGGCACCATCCACCACCAGGTTGGCGGTCATGACCGCCGTGCCGGTGCCATCGACCTTGGGGTAGACTGGGTGATCGGTGTCGAAGAAGTACTGGCCGTCGTAGCAGGGCGTCGTGAAGCCAGCGCCGAGCAGGGCGAAACAGATCTCATCCGGGTGTACCCCGGCCGAGCGCCCCATCTCGGCAAACATCGGGGCGTAGATACCCAGCTCGTCGTCCTCGATCGCGTTGCGGCTGACCCCTACGGTGGCCTCGAAGTCCTCGTTGACGATCTGGTAGCCGTGCGCCTTCATCGACTCGATCACCCGATCCCCGACCCACTTGCGCAAGGAGGGGAAGTTGCCGAGCCAGCCATAGGTATTGGACGCGGTGGTCGATTTGATCACGGTGGCGATCTTGGTGTACTGGATCGGCGCCTCCCCCTTGGCATCTTCAAAGCTCTTCTTGAAGCCGGTGAAGAGGGCCGTCAGCAGTGCGGGTGTAACAATGGCCATGGTCTATTCCTTCTCTGGTTAAATGGAACTGCCTTCGCGTGAAACGGGGCTTGCTCAGGCCTTGGCCTTGGCAAAGTCCTCGTGGCTGATGCCGAGCTGCTCGGCGGCATACTTGTCCTCGGCCGAGAGCACCGCATCCCCCTTTTTCTCGGGCATCACCACCGCCGAGGTCTGACTGGCGGCGAGCGCCGCGATGGCCGGGCGCGGATCCAACAGCGCCTTGAGGGCGGCCACCCCCTTCTGGGCGGCGTAAGCGGTCAAGTACTCCTCTTCGGCCGCCACCACCTTACCTGCGGTGCGGGCCTCCTTGATGAGGGTCGCTGCGTCGGTGGTGTCCACCTGGGCGGTCAATGCCGCCACCTGGGTGACCAGGGCGTTATAGGTCGCCACCGGCACGAATTGCGCCAGGTCAACCTGGCCGCCCGGCTGCGCTTTGAGCGCGGCCAATGAGGCCTTTTCAGCCGAAAGTGCAGCTTCCAGTTCCGGCGCCTTCTTGGCACTGGCCTGCAGGCTGTCGAGCTCGGTGAGCGCCTTCTGCAGTTGCTCGTCGGTCGGGTCACCGGTCAGCTCGATACCGAGCTTGGCCAGCAGCTTTTTCAGCAGTTCATTCATGGATGTCTCCTTGGAGGGGTTGGCCAGCTGGCCGGGTTGGGAAGCGGGTAGCGCACTGAGCGCCGCCAGAGCCTGCATACCCACCACACCGGGATCGTTGGTGATGGCTGCCATCCGCAGTTCCAGCGGGCGGCCCTGGGCGTCATAGGGAAAGACTGCTGAAAGGAATCGGTACTCCTTGGCGTCCACCATGGCAGCAGCACGATCCGTCCAGCGCGGTTTGATAAAGAGGCCCAGCCCCTCGCGCCATTCGATCTCGTCACCGTTGAACCAACCGGCAGCCGGGGCCTCCTTGCCCGTCTTTTCGATATGGAGGGTCTGGTGGTCGTAGTCGATCAGGATGTCTTGCCCGAGCGCCTTGGCACGGTTGATCAGGGTGGTGGCTATGGTCTTGTCGAGCTGCCAATGGCCACCAGGAACATCAAAGGGGCGACCATCACGGGCCTTGAACGGGCCCACCGGCAGCAACTGGTGCCAACCGTCGTCGCTGGGACTAAGCGCCGCATCGAGCACAGCCAGCCCCAGGGTGGTGGGTCTGGCATTCAAGATGGCCACGGCAATCGCAGATGGGGGCATCACTCTCACTCCGGCTGGTCACAGCAAAAATCACTGGCGCCAGTGTCAGGGAGGAGAGCGAGGGGTGGGGTTTATGGTGGGTTACTGCAACAGCAGGGGGTGCCGGCACTGTTTAATGGTGTTTAAACACCGTTTTGCTGTGCGAAGAGCGGACGGGCCATGCCATCGCACCGGCCCTATCCCCGTAAACGCACTCAGAGGCTTAGGGCGCGTCCGCCGTCAGATAGCCTTCTAGTATATCCAGCACGCTCTGCTGGTCTGTTTCCGACAGCCCCAGATAGGGGCGCTCGGGCAGATTGATCTCGGGACGGCCGAACTGGTGAGCAGCACCGTATTCAAGCGGAGTACCGAAGTAGAGAGCCTGGGGGTCAGCCTGATAGTTGAGGGTGTCGCGCAAATCGTCGTTGAGGCGCAGGACTTCATCGGCATGGCGCGGTTTGCGGGCGCGGTACTTGTCCGAGAGGGGGGCCCATGGCTCCCCTTCCGGGGTCTCCTGCGCATCCCAGCGATCCCGGTGGGATAGCGCCAGCCCTTCACCGATATCCGCCAGGGGCTCGCTCAAATCGCCGGTGCGCTGATAGAGCCGGACCAGCAGCTCATGGGCATCGGCCACCCCGTGGTGGCTGATGGCGATAAAGCTGCCCGCCATCAGATCTCATCCTCAAAGGTGGTCATAAAGTGCAGGGCCTCCTCATCGGCCGACAACATAGCGGCCTCCCAGAGATCCCCCAACATATCCGCCTCTTCGCCCCGGGCTTGTTCGCACAAAGCATCCAGCGCCTTGGCCTGTGCCAGGGTAAAGGGGCCATCTTCTGCCAGCAGGGTGCTGGCTTGCTCCAACAGGGTCATCCTTTCTCTCCTTTGCGGCTGGCGGTCGTGGCCTGGGCCAGCATGGCCTCCACCCGTTTGGCCAGTTCGGGGAAATGCGCCACCATGGCATCCCTCGCCAAGACCCAGGCGGCAAACGCCTCGGCGGCGGCTTCCATCCTGGTCTTGCCGGCATACTCCGTCAGCAGCCCCACTCCCGTCAGGTCAGGCTCCCCGGCCCAGAAGTGAACCTGGTGACCGAGTTCGTGCAACCAGGTTGAGAGCCGCTGGGCTGATTCTCCCTGCTTGCCGCCGACGTTGGCGGAGATGCTCCAGTGACGGCGCAGTGACTCGCCGCTGGTGCCCCTTGGCTGCCACTGACGGGGCCCGGTGTTGGCATGGGCATCGGTCACCACCTCGGCCGCCGCCGCTTGCACCGCCTGCATATTCACCGCTTTGAGTGTATCACCCGCCTTGACCTTGATAACCAGATGGCCCCAGTTTTTAGCCGTAAAGCCATTGGTCGCGCTGGCACGGCGCGAGTGATAGAAGGCCCGCACCAGGTAAGGGTCTGTGCCCAGGTACTCGGCAATGGCCGGCGCGACCTTGAGCCCCGCAGCCCCCTTCCCCATCTCGGTTTGCTTGATAAACAGGGTCTTGACCGGATGCGCCTTGAGGAAGGCCGCCAAGGGCTCGCGCTGGGGTACGGGTAGCTGGGCCAGCAGATCGCTGACCCCCTGCGCCGTTACCCCCTTGGCCGTCGAAAACGCGCTCTCCACCATCCGCTGCGGCAAGCGCTCGGCCAGCGCGGGTTTCGCCGCCTCCCGCTTGGCCACGGCCTCGGTCAGGGCGGCCGGGGTCTTCGGCCGGTAGTCAAAACCGGGGTCGATGCCACGGGGGATCCTGTGTATCTCCCCGGTCGCCTTGTCCACCCACTCATAATCGCCGTCATCCGGTGCCTGGCCCACCGTCAACCCCCGACGCTTGAGATCCGCCTCGGAGAGCAGGAACTTCTTGCACTTGCAGCCATAGCCGTTGCTGGGGCTGTGAGTATCCCACCAGGGATGGTCCACCGGCAGCACCAGGTTGTTCCACTTGAGATGCAGTTCCCTGGGGTGCTCGGAGTCGCCGTGGCGATAGAGCGCATAGGGGCGCTTGTGCTTGATGCGCTCAATCTGGTCATCACGCCCGGCGTTGTAGCTCTGGCGCAGGTTGGTCTCGAAGATGACGCGAGAGCGCCAGGAGGCTGGGCCGGTGTGCTCCCAACCGTGGCGAGCCACGATCTCCTTGAACGCCTTCTGAAACGCGCCGAGGGATTGCCCCTCGCTGATCGCCTTGTCCACCGCGCCGCGCAGGTCCGCCAGCAAGTCCGTCTTGGTCGCCCCCGCCACCATAAAGGCGCGGTTATGGGCATCCCGCCACACATCGGCCCAGCGCTCACTCGGCATATCGAGCTTCTGGCGGAAGAAGGCGATCGCCTCCTTGAACGGCAGACTGCCGTAACGAACGGGCATCAGTTGCCCTCCTCCATCTCCAGCATGCCGAGCAGTTCGCTGGCGGCGATGGCCTGGGCCAGCAGGGCCCCCAGCTCGTCATGACTGAGGTTGGGCTCCAGCGCCAGCAAGCCATCCCGGATCTCCTCCAGGGTGGTGGCCTGCATCACCAGTGCCTGGACGGCATCTGTCATGCTGGCAAGCAACGGGGCAACCTCCGCTTGCAGGCGGGCAAGCTGGGCGTCGTTGTTATCACCCTGGACAGGGGACTTTGCCGCCAGCGCCGCCAACCCTTGCGCCCTGAGAGCCGCCTCCCCGGCCCCTGCCTGCTTATCGACGATGACCAGCACCTCTTCCCCTTCCTTGGGCGCCGGGATCTGCAGTTTGTCGCGCACCCACTGCGCCGGGATCTGCATCCCCATGCCCACCAGGGCCCGCAGCGGATAGGCCAGATCGCGCATGTCCTCGGGCTCGGTCACGTCAAACTCCAGGCGCGGGCAGCGGCGAGGCCCCTGGAAGCTCTTGCCGTTCAGGGCAAACAGCGGATAGACCAGATCCCGGGTCAGCGTCGCGGCGAGCTGGCGAAGGTCCGCATCCCGCACCTCCTGGCGCACCTCGTTATGCACGTTGCCGAGCGCATTGGTCGAGCTCTTGCCGTCGGCTTGGCTGGTCAGGGTGCCCCCCAGGATGGCCTTGCTCATGGAGCGCTCGCACCAGTCCATCATCACCACAAAGGGATCGGCCTGGCCATTGGCTGCGTTCTGGAACTCGATCTCCATCCCCCGGGGGATGATGCCGCCCGCGTTGTGGCCAATGGAGAGCACCGCCTGCAGCAGGGTCGCCTTCTCCTTCTCGGTGGCCCCTTCCGGGTATTTGCCCAGACGCACCGGCAAGCCGTAGATCTCCAGGAACTCGGCCAAATCCCGCACGCTGTAGTTCTTGAACAGGAAGGGCCAGACCAGGGTGCGGATAAGGCCGGTGCGGGCCAGATAGCCGGATTTCGACTTGGCCTTGTGCATGATCCAGCCGAACGGATTGAGGGCAGCCCCCTCCTTGCTGCCGTCCCGCAGCCGTAACTGGTTCCAGTCATCCGGGTGGGTCTGGAACCAGGCGGGATCGCGCCAGACGATGCCCTTGGGGAGCTGCAGCCCCTCCACCATCTCCCAGCCGCTGAACTCCTGGGCACTGAACCCCTTGAGCACCGCATCGGTGGCGTCAAAGATGGCATCATCCAACCAGGTGAAGTCCTCCAGCAGCTCGCGGATCATCTCGCAGTCGCGCTGCTCGGCGGGGGTGGCATTGCGGGGCGGCTCTATGGTCCAGCTCACCCCGAGCAGGGACCGGCGGCGCTTGCCGAGCTCGCTCTGCAGGTGGGCGTCCTTCTCTTCCATATCTTCGGCCAGCTCGCACTGGGCGATGAGGCTCCCCTCCTCCGCCTCTTTCAGCGCTGCCGCAGCCTTGCCCGGGGTGAGCCCCACCGTGGGGTGTTCGCTGTAGTGACGACGCAACTGGGCCAGCTTGGCGTCGTTCTCGGTCTGCGGCTCCTTCTGCAGGCGCAGAGAGTTGCCATGAATGTCGATGAGTCCGGTCATTACCAACCCCCTCTCTCATATCGGTGATAGTCGTCGTTACGCTCTGAATCGCGTTTACCTGGTAAGGGGGTGAACTCGATGGCGCCCCCCTCCATCCAACTCGCCCGCACGGCCATGGCCAACGCCACCGCAAAGTCGCCGTGGCGCTGCTGGCCGCCCTGGCCGGTGTTCTTGCCCTTGTCGATCTTGGGCACCCCGTTGATGACCTGGATTTTGCCCAGATCGTCCTGCACGTCCGCATGGCGCGGGATCACCAGGTTGTCGTCCTCGAACTCGGCCTTGAGCTTGGGCATCCACTCCCGGTACCAGGGGTCGCTCAGCATCACGCACTCGATCATGCTGGCGCCCCAGCGCAGTCTGGCAGCCTCTGCCAGATAGCCGCCGTTACCGGTGGCATCGAAGGCGGCCGCCGTGAAGCGGTGCAGCCCCTGCAGCAGGTAAAAGAGGATCTGGCGCTGGGTCTCATAGGGGGCATTGACCAGCTCCACTACGAAGGGCACCCGTTTGCGCAGATTGGCCGCGATTTCGAGCGGGACAAACACCGAGAGATCCCCTTTGCGGGCAAAATCCTCGCCGAGCACATGGCGGCAGCTGCGATCGAGTGCTTCCAGGCAGGGCTTGAGGTTCTCTTCGCACCAGATCTCCGCCACCGCCTTGCGGGTCTCCTCGCTTTGCAGCTCGAAGTCCGCAGGGGAAGTGAAGCGCAGGATGGGGATATCCGGCTGCATGGCCCGCTCGATCAGGGTGCGCTTGATGTAGACGCCGCTGCTCTGCTTGGGCACGCAGAAATACTCCTCCAACGCGTCTTCCTCGGTGGCGGTGGCCTTGAGCAGCCCAGCCTTCCAGCTCTCCTCGGCGTCCGGTGTCCAGGGTGTGCCCTTGACCTGGCAGATGCGGCGATAGAGCCCCTGACGGCAGGCGTCGTCCAGGCTGATGGTGTGAATGGAATAGTCTTTACGACCCGCCCGGCTGTCGTTTATCAGCTGGTTAAACAGGTTATCGACGCCGTTGTGGGTACTGATAAGGCGCACCTTGGCCCCCCACATGGTCAGCGCCATGGCAGCCTTGAGCACCTCGGCCAACCGATCATGGAAGGCGGCTTCGTCGATAGTCACATTGCCCTGCATCCCCCGCAGGTTGGAGGGGTTGCTGGAGAGCGCCTGCACCTTGAAGCCAGAGGCGAAATAGACCACGAAGGTGAGGATCGCCTTGTCCTCGTCGTCGGTGAACACCGCCTCCTGGATCTCACCAGCCGCCTTGTTGTAGGCCTTGGCCCACATGGCCACGGCGTCGATAAACTCGCGGGCCATCTCCTTGTTGCTGCCCACATAGAAGTGGTGGCAGCCGCCGGCCGCCTTGGCTTTGGAGGCCGTCAGAGCTGCATCAGCCGCCTCCGCCCAGGTAATACCGGTGCGGCGGCTCTTCTCGGCGATCTTGAGGGGGCTTTCGTCGGCAATCCAGATGCGCTGGTAGGGCAGCAGCACCTCGTCGGGGTTGTATTCGGTACCGAGTGTCTGGGCCAACTGCTGGGCGATAGGGGTCTGAGCAATGGCGGTCATCAGGCAATCCCCAGTATTTCACGGCGAAGGGCGGCGGCGGCTTCACCGCTCAGGCCTGCCTGGATAACGATGGCCGAGGTACGTTCGGCCACCTCCTCGGCAAAGGCCTGGCGGATCTCCTTCTCCCGCTTGTGGCTCTGCATGGCGGTGGATTCGAGCCGCTGAGCTGCCAGCATGGCGTTTTTCAGCATGTCGATATCCACCGCCTCCTCCGGGTTCTGCACCTGGGCCAGCATCGCCTTGAACAGTTGGGAGCGGCCCAGCTCCAGGATGAGCTTGGTGGTCTCCCCCATCGGCTTGTCGCCGAGCTGGCTGGTCAGTGCCGCCGTGGTTTCTCGCAGGTCGCGCAGGTGTTGGCCTACCTGTTCCACCTGGCTGGCGTGGCGACTCAGCCCCGAGCGGGAGAGCTTGAGATCGTCAGGCAGCCCGGCCTCCTCAATCAGGCCATTGATCTCGTCCAGGATGGCGGCCTGGCTGTTGCCCTTGTCCCGCAGCATGGCGTTGAGGGCATCGCGGATAGCCTCGGGCAGCAGCCACACCTTGCTGGCGCGGCCTCGGGTCGGTTTCTCGGCCATGGCTAGTCCTCCGCCCTGGGCTTCTTGATGCCAGGCACGGTCGCCCGCCCTTCTGCCACATCCTGGCCACGGCCGGTGAGGTGAGCCACCTGCACCTGGGCAAGGCGCTCGATGCGCACCAGCCCCTGCTCTTCCAGCCAGGCCAGCAGAGTCTTCACCCGATCCCGCGTCACCCGGCCGGTCCCCAGCTGGTCGAGACAATCGTTGAGGATCGACTCATTGGCGGCGCCACCGATATCGAGCAGGGAACGCAAGATCACCAGGCGCTGCTGGGAATCCAATATCGCTTGAATGCTCATGCTTTCTCCTTCTGTACCGCTGAGAGCTCATTCTCCAGCAGCATGTCGGCGAGACGGCGGGCCTGGCGCAGCTCCGGCTTGACCTCCCGCAACTCACCGCGCAGCTCGCTGATCTCCAGCTGCAGCTTGTGCAGCTCCCGTTCGCTCGGCAGATCGGCCAGTACCTGCTCCACCCGCTGCACTCGCTGCACCAGGGCCGTGAGGTCTTCCCGCTTGGCGTAGGTCTTGGAGAGCAGGATGATCACCACCAGCCCCACCAAACTGGCCAGGGCATACAAGGGCCCCCAGTTCTTAACGATGAATTCCCACACGGATCGCCTCCTTGCGCTCATAGAGGGTCTGGCACTCGATGCAGCGCTCGGCACCAGGTTCTGCTGCAAGGCGCAAGGGCGGGATGGCGTTATCGCAATCGCAGCAGATGCCATCCCCCTGGGGCCTTGCCCTTGTTTGATGGGACTGAATAAGGCGCCCGATCCGCTCGGCGTCGAGCTGCTGGGCGCGGTCTATGGGGTCGCTCAAGGTCGTTACCTCGCTGGCGGCCAGTTACTTGACCACATGGGTCGCTTTGAGGCGGCCCCAGATCGCGACCAGGCCGCCCACTGCGCTGGCCACATCCACGATCGTGGTGACCACGGTGGTCTGGGTGCCGGGGTCGAACTGCACGCCGAACAGGCCGGCAATACCGGCCCCCACGGCAATCAGGCCACCGATCACGGTGCGGCTTTTGAAGGCCGACTTTGCTTGGGGTAACAGGGAATCAGCCATGATGGGCTTCCTTATATTGAGGTTGGGAAAGACGGGCACGGGCCCGCAGGCGATCCAGCTCGCCCACCGACCGCCAGCCCTGGGCAAACAGGGACTGGCGAGTGGCGTGGTGGCTGTAGAGCGGGATCGCCTCCAGGTCTGCAGTGGTGGTGCTCGGATCGGCCAGGTATGCCTTGAGGTGGGCGCGGCGCCCTTCCTTGAAACAGGCGAGATAGCGGGGATTTTTGAGCTCGGGGATACCGAAATAGCCGGCGGCCTGGATCCCCTGCAACGCCTGGCGGCGCTTGTTGACCAAGCTGGGTTTGCTCATGCTGCTCCCTCCCCGAACCGGGTCGAGAGCAGATGGCTCTGCAGGCGCAGCAGGCGATTGATCCAGCCGCAGGCGTTGGCCCACTGACTCGGGTCTTTGCGCACTATGCCCAGCATGAAGCTGGCGCGGATCGCCAATAAGCCAAGCAGCAGCGCTCGGCCACCGTCCCGGCCTGTTTTGGCGGCCAACATCCGCAAGGTTTGCGAGCCCACCACCCCATCGGCCATGACGCCGAGCGCCTGCTGCAGTTGACGGACGGCACGACCCGGGCCGTGATGCACGGCCCCATCGAACAGGGCGATGGCAATCAGCGGGCAGACGCTATCGACCCGATCACAGCGGGCGGGCAGCCAGTAGTTGGCGCGGTAAAACAACTCGGTATGGGCGGGAGTCAGGTCACGGATGGCGATATCCGGCAGACCATCTCGATCGAGGTCGGCCCTGCCGTCTTTCTTGCCATCGGCGGCATCGGCGATGCCGTATTTGGTATGGCCGCCCCGGTCAGCCGGGTGATTGACCTCGCCCCCTTCCACATCAGGGCGAAGCAACCAGGCAAGTGCGATAGAAAAGGTATCAGGCAACATAAAGGCCCCTCGATTAACTGCGTTATCCGCAGCGTACCGAGGGGCCTCTAGGGGGCGGGTTTATGGTGGGTTAGTTTTGTTTTGGTTGAGGTAACCCATTAGCTAATCTTTCAGCACCATCACACGCTTGATTCTGAAACGCTACATACGTTTTCGGATCGAACAGGGATACTGATTCAATCTGCTCTCTTGGTATCACCACCCTAAAGTGGTCCAGACACAGCGGTGTGGAATCTGGCCCGATATTGTGTTCATCATAAAAAGTCACGTAGCTATGGGACTCATAAAACCTCAGGGTATCCTTATCCCTATAGCCACTGATCAAGGGAATAATAACGATATCCTCATCCCCAAGGGCTACCTGTTCGTGGGCAAATTGTTTAATAAAGCCGATGTATACCTTGCGAGACTTTAACGTCAGCATCACCCGAAGATGCTGCCTAGTGGATTCAATCAGCAAGAGCTGAATGTTATCCGAGGCGGCAACTCTCTCAATAACATCCAATCTTGCTTGCGGGTCTTTTTTCGTTTTTTTCAATTTACCTTCAGTGACCGCCCCAGCAGACAAGCCACCCAACACCAAAGAAAGCGCTAACGGTACATTGGTCTCAACAATCGTCCAATGATAAAACGCCGAATGCAAACAAACCTCAAATGAGTCAGAAAACACACTCCCAATAGCCGTTATAAAAACGCTTACTATGGCAAGTGCAAGCCATAAAACAGCAACTAAAAATCCTCCTGCCCCCCAAAAAATAAAGCCCCACATCGCCATATGCGAGTAGGACTCCCAATTAGTAGACTTCTTCTGTTTATATCTAGCCTCTAAATCCCGAGAGGTATAGATAAAACCGATCGTTAACACAACTAACAGTAAGAAAGCGCCCAAATATGCCTCACTATACTTATCCCTTATGAATGTTTTCAGGCCTCAAACGGCTCAGTTCATTCACGGACTGTTCAAACGCACGCTGAAACGCTTTACTCTGCATGTTAACCTGCACATTGCCATCCTTATCGACAATGACATCGGCTGATTTCGCTTTATCTTCGTCCAAAGACAAGCTAGAGCTACCAAACTTACTGTGCAGCCACTCGACTGGAGTGGCAACCCAGGTATAAAGTTTATCTGCCATTTGCCCTCCTACTACATGTTGTGTTGAAAACACCAAAATAAGCACTACATATTGAATTTCTTTGCCAATCAATCACTTCGATTGCTGCTTAGGATCCAAACTATAGTGGTAATCACATCTATTGACAACGATTGCTCCCCCCTTCCTTAGAACAACTCGGCCTGAGTCATCTGTTTAGTAAGCTAACAGCAGATCGAACCCCGCCGCAGCGGGGTTTTTACATTTGTGTGAGTCACATCGCTATAAATACCCAAACAAGTCGGGCTGATGACGCCGCCTAGCTAGTTGACGCTGCTCGGCCACCACCGCATAGGTTTGCGGAACAGAAAGACCGTGCTTACGGGCCAACTGATCGATATTGCGGCCGTTGAACTCATCCCAGATGGCCCGGTCCCGCAGCGCCGCCTTGAGATGATCCCCGGTGGGGATGTAGTAGGCCCGCCCGCCCATGTAATGGGCCTGCACCAGTGCCAGCTTGCGGGCCTGAGCACGGGCAAGGTCAGGCGCCATGCCACCTCGGCCCAGTTCGCAGGCCAGTACGTCCACCAGCTCGGCCAGTGCTTTGGGCCATTTGGCAGTCAGCTCGGCCGCCGGGATCTGATCCAATCGGTCCACCAACTGCCCCAGCGACTCATGATCGTCGGCAAACAAGTCGAGGTTCTTATCCATGTGGCATCTCCGCTTGCATCTGCTCAAAGGCCCCGAGAACGGCCTGATAGCCTGCCACCCGCCCGGTCTTCTCATTAATGGGGATAGTTTTCTTGGCCGCCTGCAACGCCTTGACCATCTCCCGCTTATGCCAGTTCTTGAGGGGCTCCAGCACCGGATAAACCAGCGCCTCGCTAAGCCAGGCCACCTCGGCCACACCAACCCCGTTGTTGATCCGCACCGTCTGACGCTCCACATAGTGATTGAGCGCCGTTTCGCTGCCATCACGCAGCAGGCCATGGCGGTGCATGGTGATCCAGATAGCCCGGATCACGCCTATCTCGGCGGTCCGAACCGGGGTACCGCTGACCGGGCTTAAACGCTTCTGTTTACCCCCCTGTACAGGACGTTTAAGGGTCGGTTTAAACCCTGCTCCCTTCATGGCCAGCAGCACTTTGTCCAACTCCTGGAGCGTCAGTTCTGCCGCCGAGCGCTTGCCACTCTGCTGGGCTAGCAGCTCCCGATAGGTTTCGTCATCCAGCCCCAGGGAGCGGCGGCCCACCTGTACCAACCGGATCAAGCGGGTACGCTCATTGATTGCTGTCATGATTTCTCCCCACTTTTGTCACCCAGATCTGGCTGGCGGCCACGTCGCTCCCACTACGCCATTGCGGACAATGACGATCGAGCCACTGCTCGGCCCCTTGCTGGCTCAATGGGCCGAACTTCATCACATAGGCCAGCAAGCCCTGCCAATTAGACTCCGCCATGACTGACCTCTGCTGCTCTGGCTTGCTGCAGCTCTGCCACGAGTTGCCAGCGCATCTGGCTGGCCTCCCCTGCCAGGGCAAACAGCCCTTGGGCACGAGCTTCTCTATCAAACTGCTTGAGCTGTCTGCACACAGCCCGTTTATCAGGGGTCGCCTGTGCAATGGCGGCCGCGCTGAATATCTTGGTAAGCCGAATATCCATCTCTGTTTTGGTCATCGCCGTGCTCCTTATTCGAGGCGGTGAAGACCTGGGCCCAGGTCGGCTGCTCATCAGTATCCAGCCACCACGCTGGATAGACGGGGGCAAGCCCCCGTTTCGCTTAGTGAGATAGTGCTTTTCTCGCCTTGCTGACGATGGTGCGCAGCATGGCGCGGCGAGACTTGTGCACCGCCCCGGTGACTTCTTGCGAATCCATAAAATCCAGAGCGAGCTGCGCATCGCTCAGGGCAAGGCGCGGATTACTGCGCAGCTGGCACTCTAGGGAGCTCTTGGCATCGGCCACGCTGGTGTTCAATAGAGCCTTTACGTTTTCCATCTCGCATCTCTCCTTACAACTTGGCTAGATCCAGGCTCATCTGGACGTAACGGCCCTGACCGTCACGCTCGTAGAGCCGCAGGTATTGGCTGGTGCCGGTCACCTGGATGGCATCGGCGATCGCCTGCATGGCCTGCTCCCAGTCGGCGTCCTCGATGTTGAGCTGACGCAGGGAGAGCACCTGGTTGACGTCGATATGACCGGCCTTGGAAACCCGAAAGGCGTGGTCCACTAAGGCCCGCAACTTGGCGTCGGCACCGTCGCTCCAGCGCTCGATGCAGCTATCGATCAGCACCTTGGCCGCCTGGATCCGTTCATCAAATTTGCGGTGTTCCCCCACCGCTCGAATGAGCTTGTAGCGGCCGTCGAAGCTGAGCAGGGTGACGTTGCCCTTGGTGCCGCCCCAGGCCACCCCGTACTGCTCAGCCGAGAGGTCCACAAAGTCGGCGATCTGCTGCATGGCGCCGATCTTGAAGGCGGCCAGGCGGGAGCGCTCTTCCTTGGCTGCCGCGATGATGCCCATCACCACCTCATCGCGCAGCTTGTCCGCTGGGGTGATTAAGGTTTCCGGTACCCAGTGCCCCTGGGCGTTCTGCCGCATCGGCGTCGTCTCTTTGGTCTGTGCTTCTTGCATAAGGCTCTCCTTGATTTATCCCGTTGTGGTTAGGTGGTCGCTTACTGACGCCAGTGCAGCAGGCAGCCACCGAAACGCACTATGGCGACATCCCGCACCACACCCGCGAGGCACTCCCGCCCCCACACAGCCCGCTTGGTCATCGCTTCAGGCAAGGGGCCAGTCACCGCCAGCAAGGGGGTGTGGCACACCCGGCTGGTACTCACTTTGCACCCCTTCGCCGTCAGCCAGATCCGCAACTGCTCGGCGGTCTTCTGCAGATTTCTGTTCATCCCGTTCTCCTTGTGATGTCAATCACTGGGCCCACTGCACACCCCGAGCCCACTGGTTTACTGGCCGTGCTTCTCAACCTTGTCGAGCAGCCGGTTGTATTTGATGCCCAGGATCTTGAGCTCCTCGGCCAGCAGCTCAGCCAAGATGCGCAAGCTGCTGCTGGCGTTTTCGCCATCGCTTTTCGCTTGGCGGCGCAACCTGGAGAGGGTGGCCTCGGCGTCATAGCGGGTGCCCTTCTCCACGCCTCTGCCAACCTGTTCGACGGCCAGGCGCATCGGCCGACGCAGTTGCTGATCCTCACTGAGCTGGCTATGGGGGCAGCCGCTGTGACAGGCTTTCCAGAGCTTGATATCCATCGGTCTGGTCCCGACCTCGTCCGCTCTTCGGCGCTGAAACGCCAGGCACTGATGCACCGGGATCTCCCCCAAAATGGGGCAGGTCACCTTGTGTCCCATCAGGTTGCCTTCCACCAGCTTCTGCACCCGGGCCAGATCTCCTGGGTACTTCTCGTTGCAGACCTGGCTTATCGTGGTGCGGGACAGACCGAGTTTCTCGGCCACCACGGACAACGAGCTGGCCCCGACTTCGGCTTGCAATACCTCAAGCCACGTGTCCATGTTTCTCCTCCTCAACCAGGAACGGATAGAGCCGCTGCTGATTCTGATCCCAGCAACCGTTTTGGCGGACAATGGGGGCAAAGCGACCTGTATCTCTCAGCAACTGGTACTTGGCGACCTCTCCACGATGTGGCATGGCTTTGGCCTGAACTTTTACGTAACCAGCCTTAGCCAACGCCTTTGCATAGACGCCTGCATGGTTACTGGTTGAATTCGAGGTCATCGCCAATTCCGTCAACGTGAACACCCGACTGATTTTCATGGTGTTCCACATCTTTTGTTGGCTGGTCTTGCGCCGGCTTTTCCGCTTCTTCCGAGAGATGCAAGTTCCTTGATTGGTGCCAAATTTGGGTGGTTCATTCACATCCGAAACTTGATACCGATTGCAGCCAAACACCTCTCTTTGGCGCAATGGCCCTTCAACAACGCAACTGAGATGGCCGCTCGCTAACCAACGACGCATCAGCGCATATAAATTTGCTTGCTTAACGTCTGTCGCTGCGAGTAACTCACTCATATCGAACGAGTCCTGTTTACACATCCACAACCAAGCCTCTTCCGTCTTGGACTTATCGTTGATATCAACCACTGGTATCCCTCCCGTGCTTTGTTGTTATTTGCTAGTCCTCGCGGCTACCGGCTGCGGCGCACGTCATGCAGCAGTTCGCTGGCGTCCACGTCCTCCAGTCGGATGATCCGGGCATCAGAGGCCATGGCCATCTTCTCTATCTTGTCCAGGGCCGAGACGATGGTGCGCACCACCCCGTTGGAGCGTTTGCGAATGAGGTCCAGCAGGGCGTCGTCAATCTCCACGTCCACCTCCAGCATTTCGTTGGCGATGAGGGAGACGTCTTCCAGGTCGGCGGGTTTGAATTCGATCCACTGAGAGATGCGGTTAAACAGCTGCTTGCGCTGGCTGATGCGACGGGCAATCTCCTCCATCCCCACCAGGATCAGCGGCTGTTCGGTGGCGTCATAGATATCGCGCAGGGTCTCCATGATGCGGGCATTCCCGACCACGTAATCCGCCTCGTCCACGAAGATGGCCAGCTCCTCGGCCCGCACCGCTTCGACGATGCTATCGACCTGGGCCCGCAGGTTGTGGCGCTGGGGAATGCCGATCTCCTTGGCGATCTGCTCCAGCAAGCTGGTCACGGTGTCGGCCTTGTAGCAGCGCACATAGATGCCGTTCACCTCGTCCTGGTTGAACAGCCACTCCACGGCGGTGGTCTTGCCAAAGCCGGAAGGACCGTGGATCAACCCGATGCCCGGCACGATGCTGGAACGGTTGAGCAGGTTGTCGAGCAACTGCTCGGTCTTGATCATGTTTTTGACTTCGACGATCTTGTGTTTCATAGTCTTCTTGTCCTTATGTTCATGGTTCTACAGGGCCGCTCGTTAACCTTTTGCGTGGGTGTTACGAGTGGCCCTGATGCTTTCCAGATGGCGGATAATCCGTTTCGCCATCAGCTTGTGGCTGTAGAGGTACTTGGTCAGCCACTCCTTCTCCCGCTCGGTCAGCGGGGTATCCAGCTCCTTCTCGGCCAGATAGATGGCCTGTTCGTTTTCGGTCTTGAGCACCCTGGACTCCAGCCCGGCAGTCGCCTGGGCTCGGGCTGCTTTCTCTTCGCGGCGGGCTTCTATCGCAGCCAGCTCTGCCGCGCTGAATTGGGCCGGTTCACTGGGTGCGGCAATGCCTGAGAGCGCCGCCAATGCCGGGTTATCGAGCCCGAGATCACTGCGTTGGAACTGGGCAACATCACGCGCCTGGTCGACGAAGTGGCGCACCACATCCTGATGCAGTTCGTTGATGCCGAAGGTCTTGGCGAGGCTGCGCATCTCACGGCGAAAACTCGCCAGCGCCTTGGCATCTGCACGCTTGGCGGCGCGGAAGGCATCCGGGCTCACCCCGTTCCCCAGCAGGTCGAGGTTCACGGCCTCGATCCGCTCGTTCCAGTCGCCAGTGCGATACAAGATGGCCCGGCCCACATCGCTCGGGTCGAGGAACACGCTGACCCGCTGGCTCTTCCAACTGTTCTCCAGTAACTCCGGGGCGCTGTACTTGAGGCCGCCGGCCTTGATGAAGCCCTTGGAGACAGTCGCCTCACCGATATGGTTGAGCAGCAGATCCAGCGCGGACTCATCGACGATCGCGCGGCGCTGATAGCGGGCGCTTTGGTACTTCTCGTTGGGGGTCATCCCGAGCGAACTGTGTTTGCGGTTGTGATAACGGGCATCGAGCCAGTCATCGAGCAGGGTCTGTAACTGGCCGGCTGTCATGGCAAGTTCGTAGATCTCTTTTTCCGCATCCGGCTTGCGCTTCTCCTCCAGCCGCTGGGCAAAGCTCTTGCGAGCCTCGATCACTTGGCGATCGGCCACGCAGTGCCCGATATAGGCGGGCAGCAACTCGATCAGACCGTGGGAGAGAGTGCGGAAGAAGCGCTCGATATGCGGCTTCTCCCATCCCGAATAGGCGTTGGATCGGCTGACGTTCATGCCGAGCAGGGTGCAGATGGACATGACCCGCTGGCTCACGTAATCGGAACCGTTGTCGGTACGCATCACCCCGTTGTCGTTGAGGGTGCCCCAGGTCAGCAGGGTCTTGCGCAGCAGCAGGCAGATCCCCTCGCTCGATGAGGTCTTGGCCACCAGCAACCGCACCCGACGGGTGAACACATCGATCACTGCGATAATGCTGTGGCGGCCTTCCACCAACATGGCATCGACAGGGGTACTGTCGAACTCCCAGACGTCGTTGGGCTGGCCCATCCAGGGGTACATTTCCTCGATGGCGGTGCGGTACTTGTTGTTGTAAGCGTCGGGGTTGGTGGAATAGGTAAAGGCCACCTTGTTCTCTGCCAACCACTTGACCAGCCAGCGGCGCAAGGAGGACTGGCTCGGGATCTGCCAGCCAAGCTGGTTCATCTCGCTGTACTGGGTCGCCAACTCATGCAGCGCACCCCATTTGTTGGCCAAGTGCGGTTTGGCGGTGATTAATGCCGTGAGGAACCGGGCCAGATCAGGGCTTTGCTCGACGCTGGATGGCCGCTCCCGCTGGTAGTTGCCTGCCAGTGCCGCCGGGCCGGCATCGGCCAGGGTGCCTTGCCAGCGCCGCAAGGTGATCAGGCTGAACGGCTTTTGCTGCTCATAGACGCTCACAGGTAGTGACAGGCTGCGGGTGCGGTATGCCTCGATAAAGGCGCGGCGCCCCACCTCCCCTTGCTGACATGCTTGATAAGGAGCCAGGAAGAGATCGGCGGCCTGCAGGATCAACAGCCGGGCATCTACCTTCTTGCGGGCGGCAGCGCCCAGGGTCAGCAATTTGCGGCCCGCATCCGGCTTCACCGGCACCTCGCGGGCAAGCAGCCTGGCCATCGCCTTGCCACCGGCCGCATGATCGGTCACCGTTTGTCCCTGCAGGGCAACAGCCTGCTCTGCCAGGTAGCGCCGGGTTTCTGCGGGTAATGAGCTGATGTGGTACTCGCTGCCTTTGCCATCCGAACATTTGCGCGAATTGAACTGCTCAGATCTTGCGCGGTATCGAACTCCCTGTACCGTAGTAGGCATGCCCGGCAAACTGACAAGTTCCATAGATGTGAACCACTCTTTCATTTGCCATCTCCATACAGAGCTACGCCAAGGGTTTCACTCAATCCCGCCATGATCCTCGATGAGACAGTGCCATCGGCTGGCTGCCGGTGCTTGCAAGGGGCATAAGTGTGAATACACTCCTGTACGGTGCGGGGGCTGAAACCACGTTCAATGGCCCAGTTCCTTACGGAGTAACCACGCTTCCTAAGCTCTCCGTAGATGTGGTTGGCTGTACTTATGCTCATGGGGTCACCGTGATACAATTTGAGAAATCTTTCGCGCATTGCGCGAACAATTGAGAGTATTGATCAACTCAAAAACTCTTGCAATGGAAAGGTTCACTCTTTTCTTTTCACGCATTCACTCATTTGAGGTTTCTTATTCTTTTCCTCATGAATCAATGAGTTAAACAATGGAAAGTGCTCGCACTAAAAGAAAGCACGCTTTCCTTCTTGAGGGATTTTATGGAAAGTGAATTCAAGAACAGACTTGAATCGATTATTGGGACGGAAAGCGCGCGCTCATTTGCGTTGAGGGCAGGGATGGCTGATACCACTTTGCGCCAGTATCTGAATGGTCGTTCTGAGCCAAACATGAGCCAGCTCATCAAGATCGCAGACACCGCAGGGGTTAGAATTGACTGGCTCGCAACTGGCCGTGGCCCAAAGGAAGACGTACAAGATGAGAGCCTCAACCCTGATGGGTTGGATAAGGCTCTGTTTGAAGAGGAATATGCGCTGATCGATGGCTACCACATCGCAGTCAGTGCCGGGCACGGAGCGTTCAATGACCAGCATGAGGTTAAACGCAAGCTGGCCTTTCGCCGCAAGTGGCTCAAGTTCCGCCAGCTCAACCCGGACAACCTGGCCGTCGTCTTCGCCAAGGGCGACAGCATGGAGCCAACGATTCATTCCGGCGATTCCATCCTGGTGGATTTGAGCCGCAACCAGATCCAGGACGGAGGCCTGTTCGTGCTGCGCCTAGGGGATGAGCTCTATGCCAAGCGGCTGCAGAAGCGGGTCGATGGTGGGGTTAACATCATCAGCGATAACAAGGCAGGGTATGAGACGCTTTCCGTGCTCCCCAACGAGCTGGAGTCATTGAGCATCATCGGCAAGGTAGTCTGGCTGGGGCACGATTTTTTTTAAACCCATCTAATTACTGTTAGATAGTGATTTAAACGTGGCGGCGTCACGCCAGAGTTAAAATCAGAGTTATCATTTTCAGCGCATCTCCCCCAGGAGCCATGCGCTTTTTATCATATTGAGGCCGCCCGCGCCTGGTACCTCCCGATCCCCCTCTAAGCCCTGTCAGCCTTGCGTTTGTCCCACGAGATCCCACTTACTTTCGGCTGCTCCCGGTTTTTTCATTCTCTGTGGTCGGTTACACTTTCTGGTGAAAACGACAAGCAGCACACTCCGGGATCAGGGTCGATGACCTCGATGCGCAGGCCGAGCACGCCCCCAAGCAGGCCTGCGGCTTCGCCGATACCGTTCGCCGAGATCGTCGCCCTCTTCCGCGCCGCCATGTGAGGGGCTGTTGTTTGTCAGGGCCGCCACGCGGCCCTTTTTATTGGCAGGAGGATCAATGGCTTTTTACTTCCGCACGGGGAGTGGGTATGATTTGCCGAGCTAAAAAAGACTGTATGGATGATCTGAACCCGATATGCGGATGAAACACCTGATTGCCGCGGCCCTGACCGCCCTCACCCTGTCCGGTTGCAGCCTGGTCTATCGCATCGATATTCCTCAGGGCAACTATGTGGAACAAAAGCAGGTCGACAAGCTGCGCCAGGGCATGACCCGCGAGCAGGTCGAGTTCGTGCTGGGTTCTCCCATGCTGCGCGACGGCTTTGACCCCAACACCTGGTACTATCTCTATGAGTTCCAGCCTGGTCGTGGTGACAAGGAGCGCAAGGAGCTGACCCTGAACTTCGTGGGTGACAGACTCGCCACCGCCACGGGTGACTTCCCCCTCCCCGCCGCCTTCACGACCCCGCTCTGATAGCATCACAAAACCGGCCAAGGCCGGTTTTCTCTTGTCTGGCCTCCGATCGGGTTTCACAGGGCGCGCTCCCTGAACCATGATCAAGGAGGTCAACACCCCTCGTCATCCCCTCAAGGAGATCACATGAGCCAGATCCTGATCGCCGGGGCAACCGGTCTGGTCGGCCAGGCCCTCATCCGCCAGCTCGGCCCCGAGCACCAGCTGACCCTGCTCTGCCGCCAGCCGGGCGAGGCCGCCCCCAACCGGCACTGGCTGCCGGTGAACTTCGAACGCCTCGACGAGGTGGCGCTGCCCGGCCCCGTCGACATGGCCTTCTGCTGCCTCGGCACCACCCGCAAGGACGCCGGCTCCGATGAGGCCTTTCGCCGGGTCGATCACGACTATGTGCTGGCCTTTTCCGCCCTCGCCCGCCGCCACGGCTGCCGGCGTTTGCTGGTCGTCTCCAGCCTGGGGGCCAACCCAGGCTCCCCGGCCCTCTATCCGCGTACCAAGGGCGAGATGGAGCAGGCCCTGCTGGCGCAGGCGTGGCAGCGGCTCGTCATATTGCGCCCCGCCATGCTGCTCGGCCATCGCCAACCCCCGCGCAGATCCGAGCAGATAGTTCAGGCCATCTATCCCTGGATAAAACCCCTGCTGCAGGGGCCCCTCAGGCGCTGGCGGGCCATAGAGGCGAGCCAGGTGGCCCACGCCATGACGGTGCTCGCCGACCAGGCTCAGGGGGTCGAGATAGTGCAGAACGAGCGATTGCTCACCCTGTAAGGCCCGGGCCAGTGCAGCCCCTGTGGTAAAACATCCAATAGAAAAGAGGCGCCGTGGCGCCTCTTTTCATTGCTCGGTCTCCCCGCATCAGGTCGATTCGCCGTCGTCCCGCTTGCGGTGCACATCGGGGCGCCCGCCGGTGACCACGTCGGCCCGACCCTCTTCCTTGGCCTTCTCCGCCCGCTTCTTGCGCATCTCCTTGGGATCGGCGATGAGTGGGCGGTAGATCTCGATGCGATCCCCATCCTGCACCGGCTCGCTTCCCTTGACCGGACGGCTGTAGATGCCGAACTTGTTGACCGAGAGATCGATCTCCGGGTGCTTCTGCACTATGCCGGACTGCTCTATGGCAGCCAGCACGCTGGTGCCCGGGGCCACCCGGATGCACAACACGGTTTGCCGCTCGGGCAGGGCATAGGCCACTTCGACATTGAGCAGATCAGACACCGTAGACCACCTTGGCGCGGTTGGAGAAGGCAAGCACCATGGAGCCCACCAGGTCGCGGAAGATCTGGCCAAAGGCCAGCTCGATCAGCTTGGAGGTAAATTCAAAGTCGAGATCGAACTCCACCTTGCAGGCATCCACGTCCAGCGGCGTGAAGGTCCACCAGCCCGCCAGCTTGCTGAAGGGGCCCTCCACCAGCTCCATCTTGATGGCGCGGTTGGCATCGAGCAGGTTGCGGGTGGTAAAGGTCTTGGCGATGCCTGCCTTGGCCACATCCACCGAGGCCATCATGTAGTCCTCACCCGTCTCGTGAACGCGGCTGCCGACACAACCGGGCAGAAACTCGGGATAAGCGTGAACATCATTGACCAGACGGAACATCTGTTCCGCGCTGAACATCACCAGGGCACTGCGAGTAATACGGGGCATGGGCTTTCCTCATCCAATCGGGCCGATTTTATCACCTTGCCAGCCAAAATCACCGCCGAAACTGCTCAGCGGGCCGCCACGCGTGCAATTCCCCCCTTTGCAGCCCCTGATGACCAGCTTGAGATCACCTTGCCGGCCAAAAACATCACCGAACTGCTCACAAAGCCGCCACTCGAGTGGTTGCGCGTTTTACAGCCGCCGCCACCCACGTATAATGCGCCTTCCTAAACATTGCCGAAGGCCCCCGTCATGAGCAAAAAGAACAGTAAAAACAAAGCCGGGTCCAGCACCATTGCACTCAACAGAACCGCCCGTCACGAGTACTTCATCGAAGAGCGCGTGGAAGCCGGTCTGTCCCTGCAAGGGTGGGAAGTCAAATCCCTGCGGGCGGGCAAGGCCAACATCAGCGAAGCCTATGTCATCTTCCTGCAGGGCGAAGCCTTCCTGTTCGGCTCCAGCTTCCTGCCGCTGAACGCCGCCTCCAGCCACGTGGTGTGTGACCCGACTCGCACCCGCAAACTGCTGCTGAGCCGCCGTGAACTCGACAAGCTCGAGAGCCTGACCGCCCGCCAGGGCTATACCATAGTGCCGCTGGCGCTCTACTGGAAAGAGTGCTGGGTCAAGGTCGAGATCGGCCTGGTGAAGGGCAAGAAAGAACACGACAAGCGGGAAGACACCAAAGCCCGGGAATGGGACCGTGAGAAGGCCCGCATCATGAAGAACAAGAACCGCGGTTGATTGTGCGCCGCCAGCGCCCGTGCGGCGACCAATAAACCAGCAATCGACCGGCCTTGGCCGGTCGATTGCCATCAACGCCTTGCCATGACAGGATTTTTGCGTACAATCGGTTTTGACAACTTGGGGCTGATTCTGGATTCGACAAGATTCACGAAACCCAAGGTGCATGCCGAGGTGCGGTAGGCCTCGTTAACAAACCGCAAAAAAATAGTCGCAAACGACGAAAACTACGCACTCGCAGCTTAATAACCTGCGCTGAGCCCTTCTCCCCTAGCTTGCCTGTGTCCTAGGGAATTGGAAGGTCATCCTTCACAGGATCGTGTGGAAGTCCTGCTCGGGGCGGAAGCATTAAAACCAATCGAGCTAGTCAATGCGTGGCGTGTCTCTCCGCAGCGGGTTGGCGAATGTAAAGAGTGACTAAGCATGTAGTACCGAGGATGTAGTAATTTTGGACGGGGGTTCAAATCCCCCCAGCTCCACCAAACGTTTGGAAAAGGCCACTTCGCAGGAAGTGGCCTTTTTTTATTGCTTACGTTCATGTCTCTGAGCTGGCTCTGACAGCCTGTCCGGGGGCTGCGGAGGGTGGAATGGCCCTGATGCCGCCCTCTGCCGTGGCAGAGGGCGTCCTCGCGAGGGAGGCTAGTCGACGGGTGTCAGGACCAGCCTGCGCCAGGGCCCCGTGATGTCACAGTGCCCCGTTTCATCGGTATTTTCCCAGCCCAGTCGATGATAAAACGCCAGCGCCGTGGTGTTGCGGGTGGCCACCTTGAGGGATGCCGGGGGTTTGTGTCCGGCGAGCCCGGCGGCCAGCAAGGCTCGCCCCATTCCTTGGCCATGCCAGTCGGCCACCACATAGAGGTGATGCACGAAGCTGTCTTGACCCCAGATGGAGACAAATCCGCAGGGGGTGCCGCCCTTCTCTGCCACCCAGATCTGCTCACCCCGGGTCTGCTCGGCAAAATCCTCCAGCCTAAACAGGGAGGGCTCGACCCAATGAAAGGCCTGTCGCCTTCCCTTGAGGAACAGTTGCGCCAGCATGGGTTCATCTGCATCTCGCATCATTCTGATCATGAAGACATCCTTGATTTGCCTGCTCACTGCCTCCCACTCTCGATGGATCCCGCCGCGCTGTCAAATCGGTAATCTGGACCCCCTTGAATACGTGATGCTGTGACGCAGGGCTGCCTATTTTATCGCCTTAGGGGCTATACTGCCTGGGTCCCGTCCATGACTGGTTTGAGGTTCACTGATTTATGGATAACAAGCAAATAGAAGGCAGTATTCTGGTACCCGCCCACATCGACGATGTCTGGCGGGCCTGGACCACGGAGAGCGGTCTGCGCAGCTTTCTGGCGCCCGAATGCCTGATGGTGGCGGAACCCAACGGTCCTTTCGAAATCTATTTCAGGCCAGAGGCCCCGCTGGGGGAACGCGGCAGTGAAGGGTGCCGGGTGATGGCGGTCATGCCCCATGACTTGCTCAGCTTCAGCTGGAATTTCCCTCCCCAGTTTCCCCATATCCGTCAGCAGAAGACCCAGGTCAGCCTGCGCTTCGTGCCCGAAGGCCAGGGTACCCGGCTCCACTTCCTGCAAACCGGCTGGGCCCAGGATCCCGATTGGGACCAGGGTTATGCCTACTTCCGGGAGGAGTGGCTGGAGCTCAGCCTGCCAAGGTTGCAGTATCGCTTCACCCACGGCCCCATCGACTGGAACAATCCGCCGGGCAAGCCGCAGTTGAAATCTCTCGCCCAGTGAGGGAGCGATTGAAATGAAGAAGGACCCTGAACGGGTCCTTCTTCATGAAGGATCAGACGGTCACTCCACCGACTCTTCATCGAACAGGGGGTGATAGAGCACCTCGCCCTGCAGACCGGCCAGCCCCCCGGGCTGCAGCTCCATCGCCATGAAACAGTCGGCAGGCACCTCGTAGATGCAGTGCAGGCCGAAGTCGCTGGCGGGCCGGAAGCCGAAACGGGCGTAGTAATCGGGATCGCCAAGCACCACCACCGCCTTCCAGTCCATCTCGAGGGCCGTATCCAACCCTTCCCGCACCAGATCCGAGCCTATACCCTGCCCCTGCCAGTCCGGATGGACGGCCACCGGTGCCAGCCCGAGCCAGGGACCTTCCTGCCCGTCAATGGTGATCGGGCTCAGCATCAGGTGCCCCATGAACTCGTACTCTTCCTCCTCGACCATGGTGACCACGGCGGCCCCACACTCGCGCAGGCGATTGACCAGTTCGGCCTCGTCGGGACGACCAAAGGCGGCGCTCACCAGCTCGTAGACTGGCAGCATGTCGCCGGGACGCTCGGTTCTCAACATACAGGGTTACTCCTCGTACAGCAGGGCCGCCATTATTTCACAGAAGTGGCTCCTGACTTGAGCGTCTTTATCCGAAAATGGGAGGGCTGACTCAGGAAAACGAGTGGCAATCCGTGCGCCAAACGTCGCAATACCTCCCCTTCCCACCGGCTTCGTCAACATCAAGCGCCAGGATGATCCCCTAGCAATCGCAGCAGATAACCGAGACCAAGCTCGCCTCTATCCTTGAGCAGGACACCGCCACCATGGGCCTGCATCCCGGGGACCTCAGGTGCCAGCCAGGCGAGCGGATGGCACCTGACCGTCAGCCCTGCGGGGAGGCGCAGCTCACCGCCCGCCTCGGTTCCTTCCATGAAGAGCGCCACCTCCTGCCCTCCGGCCTCGTTCTCATGGAGGATCGCCACCGCCACCCGCTCGTCTTCGAGCCAGGGGGCCAGCGCACCCTTGAGGCCGTCCGGCAGGTGCGGCGGGCGATCCAGCCGCCAATGATCCAGTTCAGCGGGTTGGCGTGCCGACCCGGGCCGCCGACCGCAATGATGCATGCCGAGCTTGGCCATCACCCGGCCGGAGGCCAGGTTGCCCGGCATGTGGCGGGCGGTCAGGGCGGGCAGGCGCAGCTGCTCGAAGGCAAAGGTCCTGACCAGCAGCGCCGCCCTGGTGGCCAGCCCGCGGTTTTGCCAGGGCACGCCCACCCACCAGGCCAGCTCGCCGTGCCAGTGCAGGGAGATGACCCCGAGCAGAGGGGCCGGCTCATCACGGGTGGGCAATGTCAGGGCCCAGGTCCACCCCAGCCCGAGGGCGGCCTTGCGCCTGCTCATGGCGAGCGAGTCGCGGGCCGCCTCCAGTGGATAAGGATGGGGGATGTTGAGGGTGTAGCGGGCAAGCGCCTCATCCGAGCAATAACGCACTATGTCGGTCTCATCCTCCGCCCGCAGTGGTCGCAGCACTAAGCAAGAGACTGGTTCGGACGATGGCTCATGCAATGTGGGGATGTACAGGCGCCGGGCAAGCAGACGTTGCAGTGCGGCGGCCAGATCCCCATCGGTGCCGAGGAGCATGTCCGCGCCATTGGGCCCCAGGGTGAGCAGGCCGCTCTCCTTGGCCAGGGTCAGGAGGACGCTGGAGGCAGAGATCAGGATCTGGCGGCTCGGGTCCGCCGTCATGAGGGGCGACTCATCCTCCCCCAGCCAGGCGGCGAGCAGGCCGCTGGCCGAGAGGATACCGTCGGGCGGGCAGAGGGCCCAGAGCGCAGGGGTCACGGCCGCTTGCTCGCCGCCCCTGCCGCGCAGCAACTGCCAACGGTTACCCTGCCCCTGCCACCCCTGCAGCGCCCCCTGCCAGCGAGGCTGCCAGAGCGCCTCTTCTATCAACAGTTCCATGCTTCCCCCTGCGACCGCCGAACGGCGCAGCATAACCGGCTACCAATGGTTTGTTAAACCATATGTTTAGCATGGTTAAACGGCATACCCCATGAAAAAATGCCATATGGCCAGCTTGATGACGGTCACATTAATGCCCCCCTTCCCTTCCTATCATGCCCCCATCTCGCAGCGGCAGGCGCCGCGCGTGAATGACAACGCATAACAAGAGAACACACTATGCAGCAAACCAGCCCACTCAAAACGGTGTTAGTCAGTACCCTGGCGACCGCCCTGCTGATCTTCGTGGCCCAGTACCTCATCGGGAAACAGGAGATCAGGATAGGCATCGCCATCATCCCCATACTGCCCATGCTCTTTGCCGTCATCATCGGCATGATAGTCTCCGCCAAGCCGGTCAAGGATCGCATCCCCGGCTGGAAGCGCCTCTTTGGCGAGAAGGAAGAGGGCTTCTGCGGCAAGATGGTGGGCTTCAGCCTGCTGATCCTGGGTACTCAGTATGCGGGCATGATCATCCCCAACCTCAAGATGATCCTGAGCGTCGGCGTGCCGCTCTTCCTGCAGGAGATAGGCAACCTGCTGCCCATCCTGATTGCCATCCCGCTGGCGGTGAAGTTCGGCTTCGGTCGCCGCGCCATCGGGGCCTGCTCCTCCATCAGCCGTGAACCCTCGGTTGCGGTGATCCAGGGCAGATTCGGCACCGGATCCCAGGAGTACATAGGCGTGCTCGCCATCTACCTGTGCGGCTCCGTCATCGGCACCCTCTGGTTCAGCGTGCTCGGCAGCATAGCGCCCCTCACAGGTCTGCATCCGCTGGCCCTGGCCGCCGGTTCCGGCGTGGGCTCAGGCTCCATGCTGAGCGCCGCCTCCGGTGCCCTGATCAACGGCCTCGACGAGGCACTGGCCCAGCAGGTGCTGAGCATAGCCGCCGCCTCCAACCTGCTCTCGTCGGCCCTGGGTGCCCTCTCCCTCACCTATCTGGGGCTGCCCCTTGCCGAGAAGATCTATGCCCTGACTGACAAAGGAGCGAAAGCATGAAAAGCATCGTGATGGATATGCGCTTCGTCTTTCTGGCGATCCTGCTGGCCATGTTCACCCAGACCCTGACCACAGGCACCCCGCTCTGGCTCATGGGTGACAGCTTCGTCGCCATGTCCCTGGTGGTGTTCGCCTCCCTGGTGGCCAAGCGCTACCTGCCCTCCTCCCTGCCAGCCTTTGCCTATGCCACCATCATCGGCATCCTCATCTGCCTGCCCGAGACCCCGGTGCGCGGCCTCTTCATCGACGCCGTCGCCAGGATCTCCTTCCTCTCCTGCTGCGTGCCGCTCTTGGCCTTCGCCGGCCTCTCGGTGGGCGGTCAGCTGGAGGAGCTCAAGAAGATGTCGTGGAAGGTGATCCTCATCTTCATGATCGTCTCCACCTGCTGCTTCTTCGGCGCCTCCCTGGTTGCCCAGCTCGGTTTCTCCATTCAAGGGATCATCTGATGAACCACTACCATATCGAACCTGACCTCCTTGCCCTGCGCGACTTCAGCCACGAGGTGCGCCACCACCTGCACCGCATCCCGGAATACTCCGGGGCCGAGTTCAAGACCTCCGCCTACTGCCGGGGATTGATGGAAGAGTTCGGCTACCAGATCACCGACAACCCGGGCTTCACCGGTTTTCACGGGGATCTGCACATCGACCCCAGCCTGCCCACCATAGCGTTTCGCGCCGACATGGATGGCCTGGAGATGCATGACATGAGCGAGGTGGCGTTCAAGTCCACCCATGAAGGGATGGCTCACAACTGCGGCCATGACTCCCACATGGCGATCGCCCTGACCACGGCGAAATTCCTGGCAGGTCACCGGGAGCGGCTGCGCTACAACGTTCGCGTCATCTTCCAGATGGCGGAGGAGGACATGCGGGTGCCGGGGGCCGAGAAGATGGTGGAGCTCGGCTGCATGAAGGGGGTGGACGAGGTCTATGCCCTGCACAACGACGGCGCCATGGAGACGGGCACCATCAAGTTCAACCAGGGGGTCATGTCCTCCTGGGGATCGGCCTGGACCCTGGATGTGCACGGCATCTCGGCCCACGGCTCCACCCCCCACAAGGGGCTGGATGCCATCCGCGAGGCGGTGCGCATCATAGAGGACATGGACTACATAGTCGCCAAGCGCACCAGTCCGTTCAGCCCGGCGGTCTTTGGCTGCGGCATGATCAACGGCGGCACCATTCCCAACGCGGTGGCCGACCATGTGCAGGCCCGTGGCACCATACGCGCCATGGACGCCGAGACCGACCAGATCCTGAAAAACAGCTTCAGGGACATCATCGCCCAGAGCGAGCTGCGCGGCTTCAAGACCACCATGGTCCATGCCGGCTACCCGGCGGTGGAGAACCACGCCGAGGCCTGTGCCCGTCTGCAACAAGCCGCCGCAGACGTACTGCCGGCCGAGGGTATCAATGCACAGGGTCAACCCATGACCGGCAGCGAAGACTTCAGCTACATGGTCAACGCCACGCCGAATCGCAAGGGGGCCATGTTCTTCCTCGGCAGCGGCAATCAGGCCAAGGGGATCTGCAACTACCTGCACGCCAATCCCTATTACCTGGACGATGACTGCCTGTTAATCGGCGCCCAGATCTTTGTCAATCTGGCGACCAGACGCACCTGACGGGCAAGGGGGAGCTGCAATTACTCACATCATGCATCCCCCAACTATCTGGCAGGTGGGCCGCGGAGGCCCGCCTGCTGACCCGCACCCTCAACAGCAAGGAGGCGGTGGGTATAAGGCAAGATCGATGGATGCACTGCCAGCGTACAACCTGTCGCACAGCCAGATGGTGAAGATGGCGGCGAGCCTGAAGAGAGACACGACGAGTCAGCTGAGTTTTCATATGGCGTCGGCGTTCCTCATCCATGACTGTGCTGCATGCCGTATGTGCCAGCGGGCAATCTCCCAAGGCGGGGAGCGGACCTTGAGCCACAAGCGAGGTTGTTTGTTCTGCCCATCAGAAGAGAGCGATATTGGCCGTGCAGTGTGAAGGCAAGGTCACAGAAGGAGAATATGAAAAAAGCGAATAAAAAAATGCCAGTCAAACTTAACTGACTGGCATTACGCCGTGGCGTCTTTGGGGCTGATGTCAGGCTGCGACAATCCCTGACAACATACCCGTTTATTTCACCGCATCGAAGGTCAGCAGTGTCGCCTGCTCTGCATTCTTCAGCACCAGCTGTTTGCCGCTTATCTGGAAGCTTGCCACCTTCTCCAGCGCCTGCAGGTAGTTCATCTCCTTGCCGGCCAGATCCCCTGTACACATCATGCGAGTCGCCCCCATGGGGCCCAGAGCCAGAACACCGTCCCCCTGCTCTGTGATGCCGCCAAAGTAGCGGTTGCAGCCGCCCTTGCCTGCCACCTTGTCGCCGGCGACCTGCAGGGTGAAGGTATCACCGCTCGCCCCTTGCAACTGCCAGGTCGATGCTTGCAGCTCTGCCAGGGTAGAACCCGTTGCCATGGCGCAGCCTCCCAAGGCCAGCGCGGCCAGCAGGGTCAGTTTCTTGTTCATGAGTTCACCTCGTGGTGGAGAAAGTCGTGAAGACACAGAGTGAGGGGGCTTGTTTAGCACGACTCTGGCGTCGATTAAAACTCTTTTATTGTGATCGGGGTTCCCTTTACTCCCTGCTGGCATGTGCCATGCTTGTAGTCCTGTTCCGGACCCAGGGAGGGGAAACGAATGGTCAAGTCTCTCGTCATCGCACTCGCATTCGGTCTCACTTTTTCGGCCCAGGCCGCCGACTGGGATTTCCTCAAAAACGAAGCCGACAGCCAGCTCTACGTGAAAAGCTATTCCGGCGTATTGCTCGGCAATCAGACCCATACCGGCGACAATTTCGATATCTGGCTCATCAACACCGGCTACCAGTATCCGGTAGAGGATGACATCAGCCTCTACATGGAGGCCGGGCCCGCGGTGGGGCGCCACAGCGAACAGGCCGGTTTCAATATCAGCTCGGGGGTGCGCTACCGCCTCTCCCCCTCGCTCAACATCGGCAGCCAGCTCAAGCAGCTGGAGGTGAGCAAGGCCAGCACCCTGGTGGAGCTCAACAGCAGCCTGCTGGTGACACCGCAGTTGGCCATCACCGCCAACTACGGCCTCAGTGCCTTCAGCACCGAGCAGTTCCTCACCCTGGGGGTAGGTTTCAACTTCTGAGGGATCAGAGGAGCCTGGCGCCACTGACCAGCACGCCATTGAGATCGGCGTAGACATAATCCCCTGGCGCTATGCTGACCCCGGCAAACGACAGCACCACATCCAGCTCCCCCTGTCCGCGTTTCTCGGTCTTGACCGGACAGGCCGCCAGCGCCTTGACCCCCAGCGCCAGCGTCGCCAGAGTACCGAGATCCCGCACGGCGCCGTGAATAAGGATCCCTTCCCATCCCTGCTCCACCGCCTTGATGGCCAGTTGGTCTCCCAGCAGCGCCCGGCGCAGGGATCCGCCCCCATCGATCACCATCACCTTGCCATGACCTGGACGGTTAACCAGTTCGCGCACCAGGCTGTTGTCCTCGAAGCAGGAGAGGGTGACCGCCTGGCCGTAAAACAGCGGCTTGCCGCCATAATCGTGAAACAGCGGCTCTGCCACCTGCAGGGCATCGCCATGTTGATCGCAAAGGTCGGGCAGTAGATCCAGCATTGTCAGCATCCTTCCATGGAGTGAATGAGTCCGCTCATTCTTTCATCATGTGGACAGGCTGACAATCCAGCGAGCCGCCGCTATCCCCGTATGGTGTGACCCGTTCAGCCTCTCATCATGCTGGGGACCTGAGAGCCCAGCGGGACGCCAGCTTGCCAAGGTGGCATGGCGCCCCCTTCAGCAGGACGGGCACCAGCCAGAGTTCCCCCTCCTCCACCCAGTAGAGGGCGTTCTGCCCGAAGCGGGCGGCCAGCCGAATGGCTTCGGCCCGAGGGAGACGCAGCAGCAGGGACGCCTCCTGCCAGCACTCATCCGGGTCGCTGCCACACACGGGCCCCATCACCAGGGCATCGGCAAGCAGGCGTGACAGGGCACGTTGACGCCGGGCGTTGCGGCGCGCCCCCACCCAGCGGCTGGCCGGATTCCATGCAGTGACGATGGCGTAGGCAGGCCAGGGGGGCGGGGCGAAGGGGGCAATAAAACACACATTTCTGTAGTTTTCCCACAAAGTCATGTCAACCACATGTTGCATCCCATTACATTTCTTAAGGGCGAAAAAGCGGGCCAGCCCAAGTATGATGCAGCGAACCTCGGGATTGACTTATATCAAACCTGAGTTAAAAAGTTGCTATCTGACGGCAAAGAGTGTTGTTATGCGCCTGTTAACTGATAAAATGCAGCAACTTTTGTAATGGACTACCCTTCCAGGCTTCTCTCGATCAGACTTGTTGAGAGCCTATGTGCGGCACAGGGATGTTTGCCAACATAGATACCAAATTCGCGATGATTCGACCTGATATTCATACCCAGGATGACGTAATAAATTTTCAGGACCGGTCGGATAACGCCAAAGAGTGTTAAAATTTCGATAATTAACTGATAAGAATCTGGGAATACTCATGCAAACACCACATATTCTGATCGTCGAAGACGAGCTGGTCACCCGCAACACCCTCAAGAGCATCTTCGAGGCCGAAGGCTACATAGTGCTGGAAGCCAACAATGGCGACGAGATGCATCAAGCCCTGACCAGCCACACCATCAACCTGGTGATCATGGACATCAACCTGCCAGGCAAGAATGGCCTGCTGCTGGCACGCGAGCTGCGTGAAGATGACAACATAGCCCTGATGTTCCTGACCGGCCGTGACAACGAAGTGGACAAGATCCTGGGGCTGGAGATAGGCGCCGATGACTACATCACCAAGCCGTTCAACCCCCGCGAGCTGACCATACGTGCCCGCAACCTGCTGAGCCGCACCATGAACGTGGCCGCCGGTGGCGAAGAGAAGAAGCTGGTGGAGCGTTACCTGTTCAATGGCTGGGCGCTGGACATCAACAGCCGTGCCCTGGTCAGCCCGGCGGGCGACATGTTCAAGCTGCCCCGCTCCGAGTTCCGTGCCATGCTGCACTTCTGCGAGAACCCGGGCCAGATCCAGACCCGTGCCGAGCTGCTCAAGAAGATGACGGGCCGTGAGCTCAAGCCCCATGACCGTACAGTGGATGTCACCATACGCCGCATTCGCAAGCACTTCGAGAGCGTGGGCGACACCCCGGAGATCATCGCCACCATTCATGGCGAAGGCTACCGCTTCTGTGGCGAGCTGGAGCAGGAATAATCCCCTGCCCGGTGAAGCGAGAGGCGCCTGTGGGCGCCTCTTCTGTTTATGGCGGGCGCCACCGCGCGAGCCCGCCAAAACAAAAAGCCCACTCAGTCGAGTGGGCTTTTTGCATGAAAACTGGAGCGGGCAGCGGGAATCGAACCCGCATCATCAGCTTGGAAGGCTGAGGTAATAGCCATTATACGATGCCCGCAAGGCATCAAGAACGCAGTAGATACAAGGCATGGAATCGGCGTCTGAAGAGACGTGCCAGAAGGAGGCAGCAACGAGACGGGACAGGTACCGGGTATCAGAATGTGGAGCGGGTGATGGGAATCGAACCCACGTATGCAGCTTGGGAAGCTACCGTTCTACCATTGAACTACACCCGCGTCAGTGGCCTCTACTATATGCATTTTGCCGACGAGCGCAATCACCGCCTTCGTGTTTTTTGCCATAAATCAAGCTGTTCGACCAACTATTGAGCATGAAGCTGCTTTTTCAAACAAAGACGTTCACACTCCCGGATCTGCGAGGTTGCCAAGCCGTGGGGGCGACGATAGTCTTGCGCCACTCGACCGAGGAGGGTGGTAATGGACAAGAACAAGCAGAAACATCTCTATGGCTGGTTGCGCAAACAATCGGGCCATGGCCGGCGCTGGATCGGCCTTTCCATTGGTCTGGGCATGGGTCAGGGCATACTGATGGTGATGCAGGCCTGGCTGCTGGCCACCCTGCTCCACGGCTTCATCATAGAGGGCACAACGCCCGAGCAGTCCATTCCCCTCTTTATTACCCTGCTGCTGGTGACCCTGACCAAGGCCGCGCTGGCCTATGGCCGTGAGGTGGCAAGCTTCAAGGCGGGCAGTGCGGTGCGCCAGGCCATCCGCGAGCTGGTGCTCACCCGCCTCGCCCGCCTCGGCCCTGCCTATATCCAGCGCCGCCCCGCCGGCAGCTGGGCCAGCCTGCTGCTCGAGCAGATTGAAGAGATGCAGGAGTTCTTCTCCCGCTATCTGCCCCAGATGGCCATAGCCGTCTTCATCCCCCTGGTGATCCTGGTGGCCGTGTTCCCGGTCAACTGGGCCGCCGGCATCATCTTGCTCGGCACAGCGCCCCTCATTCCGCTCTTCATGATCCTGGTGGGTGTCGGCGCCGCCGATGCCAACCGCCGCAACTTCCAGTCCCTGGCGAGGCTCTCCGGCCACTTCCTCGACAGACTCAAGGGCTTGCGTACCCTGCAGCTCTTCATGCGTACCCAGGCGGAGGGTGAAGCCATTCGCGACGCCTCGGAAGATTTTCGGGAGCGCACCATGGAGGTGCTGCGGCTCGCCTTCCTGAGCACGGCCGTGCTGGAGTTCTTCGCCGCCATCGCGGTGGCCCTGGTGGCGGTCTACTTCGGCTTCTCTTACATAGATCACCTCAATTTCGGTAACTATGGCGCCAAGGTAACGCTCTTTACCGGCTTGTTCGTGCTATTTCTCGCTCCCGAGTTTTACGCGCCGCTGCGGGAACTCGGCGCCCACTACCACGCCAAGGCACAGGCCATAGGCGCCGCCGAGCAGCTGCTGGAGTTTCTCGAGGCCGAGGTCAGCGAACCGGCCTCAGGGAGTGCACCCTTCCAGGCCGATGGCCCCATCAGGGTGGAGGCCCGCGCCCTGGAGGTGCTGAGCGCCGAGGGCAAGGTGCTGGTCGGCCCCATCGATTTCACCCTTGAGGCAGGCACGCGCACCGCCCTGGTCGGGATCAGCGGGGCGGGCAAGAGCTCGCTGGTCAACGCCTTGCTCGGCTTTGCCCCCTATCGCGGTTCGCTCTGCGTCAACGGCCAGGAGCTCGCCGAGCTGGACATGAGCCAGTGGCGGCTGCAACTGGGCTGGCTCTCCCAGAACCCCCAGCTGTTCCACGCCTCCCTGAGAGACAACCTGCTGCTGGCCAGGCCCACGGCCAGCAATGCCGAGCTGGAAGCGGCCCTGGTGCGGGCCCAGGCCTGGGAATTTGCCAAAGAAAAGGGGTTCGACTACCCGGTCGGGGATCAGGCCGGTGGCCTCTCCGTCGGTCAGGCCCAGCGCCTCGCCCTGGCCCGCACCCTGCTCAAGTCCACCCAGTTGATGGTGCTGGATGAACCCACTGCCAGCCTGGATCGCCACTCCGAGCGCGCCATCATGAGCACACTCGAACAGGCAGCAGTGGGCCAGACCCTGCTGATGATCACCCACCGCCTCGATCAGCTCAGCCAGATGGACAACATACTGGTGCTGGAGCGCGGCCAGCTGGTGGAGCAAGGCCACTTCGCACAACTCTGCCAGGCACAGGGGCCCTTCGCCCGTCTGCTATCCCAACGTTCAGGGGATTCTCTCGATGACTGATCTACTGCCGTTCCTGCGTCTCTACCGCCAGCACTGGCTCAGCCTCTCCCTCGGCCTGCTGCTGGCCCTGGTCACCCTGGTGGCCGGGATGGGGCTGCTCTCTTTATCAGGCTGGTTCCTCTCAGCCGCCGCCGTGGCGGGGCTGGCGGTCGCCAGCCGGGACACCTTCAACTACATGACCCCGGCCGGCGGGGTACGCTTCTTCTCCATAGTGCGCACCGCCAGCCGCTGGGGTGAGCGAGTGGTGAGCCACGACGCCACCTTCCGGGTGCTCACCCGGTTGCGGGTCTGGTTCTGGCAACGACTCTCCCCCCTCTCCCCCGGCACCCTGGCCGGTTTTCGTCAGGCGGATCTGCTCAACCGTCTGGTGGCCGACATCGACGCCATGGATCACGTCTACCTGCGCCTCGTCACCCCCATAGGGGCGGCCCTGCTCAGCTGTGCCGGGCTGGTATTCTTCCTCTCCTTCTTCGACAGCCGCCTGGCACTGACCCTGGGGGCCATACTGCTCTTCGGCATGCTGGCCCTGCCGCTGGTGTTCTATTTCGCCGGTCGGGCCCCCGGTCGTCGACTCATCGCCGAGAAATCCACCATGCGCACCCGCATGGTGGATTACCTGGACGGCCATGCCGAGCTGCAGATGTTCGCCGCCGCCCCCAAGGCGCTGGCCGAGCTGCAACAGGCCGAGCAGGCCCTGATCCAGGCCCAGGCCCGCATGGCCAGGGTGAGCGGCCTCGCCAGCTTCTCGGTGCAGTTGCTCAGCGGCTGGACCCTGACCCTGATGCTGTGGCTCGCCGGTCACGGCGTCGGCGGTGGCACCCCGGACCCCATCACGGCGCTGATGGTGTTCGCCACCCTGGCCAGCTTCGAGGCGCTGCTGCCCCTGGCGGGTGCCTTCCAGCACCTCTCCACCAGCCTCACCTCGGCCCGTCGTCTCAACGAGATACTGCAAGAGGCCAAGGCGCCAGAGTGGGGAGAGGAGCAAGCGCCTGCGACTCAAGGCGCCTTGCAGATACGGGATCTCCACTTCACCTACCCCGGCCAGGACGGCCCCGTGCTGCGAGGCTGTACCCTGCAACTGAACCCCGGCGAGAAGCTGGCGCTGCTGGGGCAGACAGGGTGTGGCAAGTCCACCCTGATGGGCTTGCTGACCCGGGAGTGGACGGCCCAGACCGGCGAGATACTGCTGGATGGCAAGCCGCTGACCCAGTATGGCGAAGGGGCCCTGCGCGCCTCCTGCTCAGTGGTGAGCCAGCGGGTGCATCTGTTTGCCGATACCCTGCGCGGCAACCTCAAGCTGGCCGCCCCCGACGCCAGCGACGAGCGGCTGACCGAAGTCCTCACCCAGGTGGGTCTCGCCACCCTGCTGGCAGGCGAGGATGAAGAGGCCGAGAGCGGACTGGACGCCTGGCTCGGGGATGGCGGCCGCCCCCTCTCCGGCGGCGAGCGCCGCCGCATCGGCATCGCCCGCGCCCTGCTGCACGACGCCCCGCTCTGGCTGCTGGATGAGCCGACCGAAGGCCTCGACAGCCAGACCGAGCGGGAGATCATGGCCCTGCTGCTCAAGCTGGGGGCAGAGCGCTCCCTGCTGCTCATCTCCCACCGCCTGCTGGGGCTGGAGCAGATGGACAGAGTAGCCCTGATGGAAGAGGGCAAGATCCGCCTCTGCGCCCCGCACCGGGCGCTGCTGGAAGATGACTACTACCGCAGCCTGCACCAGCGGCTGGCTCCCGCCTGATGAAAGCCAATGAACAAGGGGCACTGATGTGCCCCTTGTCTTGTGGATAGTGCCAAGATCCCCGTCACACCTCGCCTCCCGTGCGAAAAATGGGGCTGGTCGCAGGCAGCGACTGACCCCTATAATGGCCCCCTCACTGTTCAACAAGACCTCGACATGAAACGCCTGATCCTGATGATGCCCCTGATTGCCTCCGGTTGTGCCGACTTCGCCTTCAACAGCAATCTGGACAAGGAAAACTTCGACGAGTATTTCAAGCCGGGCGGCGTCCGGATCTATGAGCAGAACCAGCTCGCCGACCTCAACTACCTCTACCTCGGCACAGTCGAGGGCGAATCCTGCCAGGCCGACGCAAACCAGGCGGTGCCCAATGCCGGTGAGGCACGCACCCTGGCCCGCCGCCGCGTGGCCGACATGGGCGGCAACGGCGTCAGCTTCGACAAGTGCGCCGAATTCAGCGACGTGCCGGGCTGCCTGAAGCAGGTGATCTGCTACGGCCAGGCGCTGAAAGTGGCCGAAGAGAAGTAAGGTCTCGGCATGGCTCTCGCCATAGTTCGCCTCGGCAGCCCCCGTCTCGAGGGTGAAGGCTTGCGCATCGGCACAGTGCGCCGTCCGCCTCGCGGCGTGCCCAAGAGCGATTTTGCCAGCCAGGATTGGTACGACGTCTGGTTCCCCAACCTGGCCCCCAGTCCCGAAACCATGAAGCTGGGCCAAGCCGCCGAGACCCCGGCCCAGTGGGCCGCCTTCTGCAAGCAGTACAAGGCCGAGATGGCCAGCCCCGCTGCCCGCCACGATCTGGCGCTGCTGGCGGCCCTCTCCCACCATACCCAGCTGTCGGTAGGCTGTTATTGCGAGCAGGAGTCCCGCTGTCATCGCAGCATCTTGAAAGAGCTGCTGGTCGGCTGCGGCGCGCTGCTGCGCTGACGCCAGGGAAAAACGAGAGAGGGCACCCCGGGGTGCCCTCTCTCGTTTGCCTCTGCGCTCCCCCTGCCGACCTATGACGGCGAGAACTCCCGCACCCGCTGCCGCAATGCCGCCTCCTCGGCCAGGGTCATGCCAGCCAGGGGCGTCTGCTCGTTGCTCGCCAGCCACGCCACCAGATCGGCCACCGTCTCCTCCAACGGCCGGAAGTTCAGGCCATGAACGATGGCGGCCTCTGCGCTGATGCTGCCATAGCCGGCAAACTCGGTCTGGGTGTTGGGCAACAGCGTGGGATAACTCTGCCAGGGTTCGACCCCGGCCGCGATCAGGGCGGGCCAGGGGGTCCACTCAGGTTGCAGGGGGGAGGCCGGTATCAGGCGGGCCGCCAGACGCTCCACCCAGTCCACCAGCAAGATGCCGGGCTTGACGAGGTTGAAGCAGCCCTCCAGCCGCTGTTCGGCGGCCCGCAGCACGAACTCGGCGCAGTCGCGCACGTCCAGGTATTGCAGCCTGTCCTGCCCCTCCCCCGGCAGCAGCCAGGCTCCTCCTTGTTGCACCCGTTGCACCCACCAGGCCAGACGGCCGGTCGGGTCGAAGGGGCCGCACAGCACGCCGGGGCGCAGTATGCAGAGCCGCTCCCCCCAGCGGGCCCGATACTCGGCCTCGCACAAGACCTTGAGCGGACCGTAGCCGCTGGCTGACTCGCCGGGAGCCACCTGGTGCAGCGGCGCCGACTCGTCCATCTCGGGCCGGGCGAAGTCCCGATAGACGCTGATGGTGGAGATGAAGATGAGGCGCTCACAACGCCCGAGCAGGGCCGTCGATAGGCTGGCCGCCTGCGCTGGGTCATAGCAACAGGTGTCTATGGCCAGATCCCAGTGCAGTCCCTCCCCCAGCAAGGGATCCAGGCTCTGATCCCTGTCCCCCTGCAGTTGGGTCAGCTCGCGCCAGTCAGGGTGCTGGCGGTGACCCCGATTGTACAGCGTCACCTCATGACCCCAATCCAGGGCCAGCGAGGTGAGGTGGCGGCCCAAAAAACCGGTGCCGCCGATAATCAGCAGTTTCATCCCTGTCTCTCCTGTGCGCCGCGGTGCCATGACCCCGGCCAATCCCTGTTCTTCCCCCACCCTACGCAAGTTGACGCCAGGGCACAGCCTCGGATGCCGCGCTCTGCGACCGGGATCACAGGGGGCCACGACTGTGGCGACGCCTGCGTTTTCGGTCCGCCTGTGCTACATTGCCGGGGTTTTCAGCCAGGATCCGCCATGAAGTTCGACATCGACACCCTAGGGATCATCCGCTCTCCCTACAAGGAGAAGTTCGCCATCCCCCGCCAGCCCGGCCTGGTCAAATCGGCTCGCGCCCGCCTGGAGCTGCTGCCTCCCTACGATCAGCCGGACGTGCTGCGCGGCATAGAGCAGTTTTCCCACCTCTGGCTCAGCTTCGTGTTTCACCAGACCATGGCCCAGGGCTGGCACCCGACGGTGCGTCCGCCGCGCCTTGGCGGCAACGAGCGGGTCGGGGTCTTTGCCACCCGCTCCACCTTCCGCCCCAACCCGCTCGGCCTCTCCGTGGTCGAGCTGCACGGGGTGGGCCGTGAGCGTGGCAAGCTGTGGCTCGACCTCGGCGCCGTGGATCTGCTGGACGGCACCCCTGTGGTCGACATCAAGCCCTATATTCCCTATGCCGACAGCCTGCCCCACGCCCGGGGCGGCTTCGCCCCCGAGGCCCCAACCCCGCCATTGATGGTGAGCTTCACCCCCGAGGCGGAGCTGCAGCTCATGCCCTGGCTCAAGGCCCACCCCGAGCTGCGCCAGCTGGTGAGCGAGGTGCTGGCCCAGGATCCCCGTCCCGCCTACAAGAAGGGCAAGCCGGACGACAAGGAGTACGGTGTCAGGCTGTTCGACCTCAATGTGCGTTTTCGCATCAGCGAGCCCGACTGCCTGGTGTCGGCCATAGAGCCCGCCTGATCTTCACCGGCCCCGGCCAATAAAAAAACCACCCGCTCGGGTGGTTTTTTGCTGCCACCGCCGGATGGCGGTACTCAGAGGCGTTGCAACAACAGGCTGCCGATGGAGTAACCGGCGCCGAAGGAGCAGAGCACACCACGGGCCCCGCTAGGCAGGTCCTGGTTGAACAGGTGGAAGGCGATGATGGAGCCCGCCGAGCTGGTGTTGCCATAGCTGTCGAGGATCACCGGCGCCTCCTGCTGGCTGGCGTCGTGGCCCAGCAGCTTGCGGCCGATGAACTGGTTCATGGTGAGGTTGGCCTGATGGAGCCAGAGGCGGTTCAGCTCCTCCGCTTGCCAGCCCTGCTCCCCCAGCTGTTCCTCTATCTGTGTGCACACCAGAGGCAGCACCTCCTTGAACACCTTGCGCCCCTGCTGGCGGAACAGCTTGTCATCCCCGTAGCTGGTGCGCGGACTGAATCGGTTCAGGAAGCCGAAGTTGTTGCGGATGTTGTTGGAGTACTGGGTCACCAGCTTGCTCGCCACCAGTTGCCAGGGGTTGGCCACCTTGCAATCGGCCTCCCGCTCCAGCAGCACGGCGGTGCAGGCGTCGCCAAAGATGAAGTGGCTGTCTCTATCCCGGAAATTGAGGTGCCCCGAGCAGATCTCGGGGTTCACCACCAGGGCCAGTCTGGCGGTTCCGGCCGCCAGCAGATCCGCCGCCGTCTTGATGCCGAAGGTGGCGGAGGAACAGGCCACGTTCATGTCAAAGGCCATGCCGCTCGCCCCCAGATAGTGCTGCAGCTCGATGGCCAGCGCCGGGTAGGGACGCGGCATGTTGGAGGCCGCCACTATGACCAGATCTATCTCCCCCGGCTCGCGACCGGCGGCGATCAGCGCCTGTTCGGCGGCGGCCACCGCCATCTCCACCATGATAGAGGGCTGGTCATCGGGGCGCTCCGCCAGCAGGGGCTGCATGATGTCCGGATCCAGCACCCCTTCCCTGCTCACCAGATAGCGACTCTTGATGCCGGACGCCTTCTCGATGAACTCGCAGCTCGAATGCTGCTTGGCATCCAGCTGACCAGCGTCGATGGCGGAGGCGTTCTCCTCGTTGTAGAGATCCACATACTGGTTGAAGGCGGCCACCAGCTCTTCATTGCTGACGGCAAAGGGTGGGGTATAGAGGCCTGAGCCACTGATTACGATAGAGGTCATCTTTGCTCCTGGCCGGGTGCAATCCCGGCTTGTCTGTTTTTTAGGGTTCAGAGATTCATAGCTGATCGATCGCTCCGGCGAGACCAGCCAGGGTCAGCGGGTGCATGCGCCCGCCAATCACGTCATTCATCAACTTGATGGAGGGGTGCCACAGCCACTCCTGCCTCGGCAGCGGATTGATCCACACCATCTTGGGGAAATGTTGTTGCAGGCGCCCGAGCCACACCTGGCCGGACTCCTCGTTCCAGTACTCGACGCTGCCGCCGGGCCAGGTGATCTCGTAGGGACCCATCTTGGCGTCACCCACCAGGATCACCCGATAGTCGCTGCCGTAGGTGCGCAGCAGCCGCAAGGTATCAAAACGCTCCTCGGCCCGGCGGGCGTTGTCCTGCCAGACGAAGTCGTAGAGACAGTTGTGAAAATAGAAGTACTCCAGATGCTTGAACTCGTGGCGCAGCGCCGAGAAGAGCCTCTGCACCTCGGCCACGTGGGCATCCATGGACCCCCCAACATCGAAGAAGACCAGCAGCTTGACCCCGTTGTGGCGCTCGGGTCTGAGCTTCACATCGAGCCAGCCCTGGCGGGCCGTGCTGCTGATGGTGTCGTCGAGATCCAGCTCCGAGGGATTGCCCTTGCGCACCCAACGCCTGAGCTTGCGCAGCGCCAGCTGGATGGCGCGCTGGCCGAGCGGCGAGTCGTCGCTGAAGTTGCGATAGTGGCGCGCCTCCCACACCTTGGTTGCCTTGCCATGCTGGCCTTCTCCCCCCATGCGGATCCCCTCGGGGTGGAAGCCGCCATGGCCGAACGGACTGCTGCCACCGGTACCTACCCACTTGTTGCCGCCGGCGTGGCGCGACTTTTGTTCGCGCAGGCGCTGGTTGAGGGTGTCGAGCAACTTGTCGAGCCCACCGAGGGATCTGAGCAAGGCTTTCTCCTCAGGGCTCAATAGTCGCTCGAACTCCTGGCGCAACCAGTCGTCCGGCAGCGTCTCGGGCAGCAAGGGGATGGCCTCCAGCCCCTGGTAGTACTCGGCGAAGGCGCGATCGAAGCGATCATAGTGAGCTTCGTCTTTCACCAGCAGGCTGCGGGAGAGACGATAGAAGTCGTTCATGTCCACGCTGGCGAGTCCGGCCGCCAGAGCCCCATGGAGATCCAGCAACTCGCGCAGGCTGCAGGGCAGCTTGTGACGGCGCAGGTGGAGGAAGAAGTCGATCAGCATTCAGCCGCCGCGCCGGGCCAGGAAGGCGAGCTTCTCGAAAAGGTGCAAGTCCTGCTCCGTCTTGAGCAGGGCGCCATAGAGGGCGGGCACCAGCTTGCCAGGCTCCCGGCTGCGCAGCGCCTCGGGGGCGATGTCATCGGCCAGCAGCAGGCGGATCCAGTCCAGCAGCTCCGAGGTGGAGGGCTTCTTGCGCAGCCCCTCCACATTACGCAGCTCGAAGAAGAGATCCATCGCCTCGCCGAGCAGGCTCTCCTTGAGGTTGGGATGGTGCAGCTGGACGATGGCCTGCATCTCGGCCTTGTCGGGGAAGCGGATGTAATGGAAGAAGCAGCGGCGCAGGAAGGCGTCCGGCAGCTCTTTCTCATTGTTGGAGGTGATGATGACCACGGGACGCTGGCGTGCCTTGACGCGCTCGCCGGTTTCGTAGACATCGAACTCCATCCGATCCAGCTCCAGCAACAGATCGTTAGGAAACTCGATGTCCGCCTTGTCGATTTCGTCGATGAGCAGCACCGGCCTCTGCGAGGCAGCGAAGGCCTGCCACAGCTTGCCGCGGCGGATGTAGTGGTTGATGTCCCCGACCCGCGGATCCCCGAGCTGGGAGTCCCGCAGCCGGGCCACCGCATCGTATTCATAAAGCCCCTGCTGGGCCTTGGTGGTGGACTTGATGTGCCAGCTGATGAGGTCGGCACCGAGCGACTCGGCAACCGCCTCGGCCAGCACCGTCTTGCCGGTGCCCGGTTCACCTTTGATCAGCAGCGGCTTCTCCAGCACGATGGCGGCATTGACGGCCATACTCAGTGACTTTGATGCGAGATAGCGATTGCTTCCTGCAAATCCCATGAGATCCATTCCTTTGGTCGCAGGAGAACCCAGGGGCCCTTCGGCGAGAGAGAATAAGTTCTATATGTTGTAATAACATATTGTTATAACGATTCGTCACTTCTCATTCAGAAACCACAGGGTAATCTTGTTTCATCGCCTTAACAAACACAGGGATAGCACCATGAGCAAAATTTTTGAGGACAACAGCCAGACCATAGGCAACACCCCGCTGGTTCGTCTCAACCGTGTTACCAAGGGCCGCGTGCTGGCCAAAATCGAGAGCCGCAACCCGAGCTTCAGCGTCAAGTGCCGGATCGGCGCCAATCTCATCTGGGATGCCGAGAAACGCGGCGTGCTGACCAAGGGCAAGGAGATCATCGAGCCTACCAGCGGTAACACGGGCATTGCCCTGGCGTTCGTGGCTGCGGCCCGTGGCTATCCCATCACCCTGACCATGCCGGCCACCATGAGCCTGGAGCGCCGCAAGCTGCTCAAGGCGCTTGGCGCCAACCTGGTGCTGACCGAAGGCCCGCTGGGCATGAAGGGCGCCATTGCCAAGGCCAACGAGATCCTCGAATCCGAGCCGGGCAAGTATGTGCTGCTGCAGCAGTTCGAAAACCCCGCCAACCCCGAGATCCACGAGCAGACCACTGGCCCCGAGATCTGGGACGCCACCGACGGCGAGGTGGATGTGTTTGTGGCAGGCGTCGGCACCGGCGGCACCATCACAGGGGTCTCCCGCTACATCAAGCAGACCAAGGGCAAGGCCATCGTCTCCGTGGCGGTCGAACCCAGCGAATCTCCTGTCATCAGCCAGAAACTGGCGGGCGAAGAGATAAAGCCCGGTCCCCACAAGATCCAGGGCATAGGCGCGGGCTTCATTCCAGGCAACCTGGACCTGACCCTGCTGGACCGCGTCGAGCAGGTGAGCAGCGAGGAGTCCATCGAGATGGCTCGCCGCCTGATGGAAGAGGAAGGCATTCTGGCGGGGATCAGCTCCGGCGCCGCCGTGGTCGCTGCCGCCCGTCTGGCCGAGCTGCCGGAGTTCGAAGGGAAAACGATTGTCGTCATCCTGCCGAGTGCTGCCGAGCGTTATCTCTCCAGTGCCCTCTTCGCCGGCGTGTTCAGCGAACAGGAACTGCAACAGTAATTGATCGCATTACACCAAAACAACGGCGCCTCTGGGGGCGCCGTTTTCATTATGCGCTAAACTCAGTAGCCATCAGTGTCAGTCGACCCCTTATTTTTTGGGGTAAAATAACAAACTTGGGTCTGACAAAAAAAGCAGACATTCTGTGATAAATCTCATATCCTGTGCCGCGTCACGAGGTGTTTACCGGCTAGGTATCACAAGGTAACAAAGTGTTATTTTTCGTTATAAATTAATTTCAGGCCAGACCTGACGCGGCTTGTAGCCCGATGACGAAAAAGACTTAGCCAGGGCGCCGAATACTGCACAGAAAATTGACCTGGATTAAACCATTGCAGGTCTGATTTCGTTACTTTACAACATATCCATACTGACACGGTGAGACAGGAAGCCTCATTAGCGACCATCTCTCCACACAATATCAATAATATGGGGTGAAACCATGTACGAGAAGTCTGTTGTTATTACTGCTGAAAACGGCCTGCACACCCGTCCCGCAGCTCAGTTCGTGAAAGAAGCCAAAGAATTCCAAAGCGAGATCACTGTGGTCTCCGGTGGCAAATCCGCCAGCGCCAAGAGCCTGTTCAAGCTGCAGACCCTGGGCCTGACCAAAGGCACCAACGTGACCATCCAGGCCGACGGCCCGGACGCTCAGAAAGCCGTTGAGAAGCTGGTTGCCCTGATGGACGAGCTGGAGTAATCCAGCTTTATTCCTCCCCCACAGTCGTTTTAATAGGAAGGATTATGATATCTGGCATTCTTGCGTCCCCCGGTATCGCATTCGGTAAGGCGCTTCTTCTGAAAGAAGATGAAATCGTTATCAATCAGGGCAAGATTTCTGCCGACCAGATTGACGCCGAGATCAACCGCTTCCTCGAAGCCCGCACCAAGTCAGCCGCACAGCTGGAAGCCATCAAAGAGATGGCCGGTCGTACCTTCGGTGAAGAAAAAGAGGCCATCTTCGAAGGCCACATCATGCTGCTCGAAGATGAGGAGCTGGAAGGGGATATCAGATCCTTCATCAAAGACAACAAGGCGTCCGCCGACAAAGCCATCTATGAGGTGATCGAACAGTACGCCAAGATGATGGCCGAGCTGGACGACCCCTATCTGCGCGAACGCGCCACCGACTTCCGTGACATCGGAACCCGTCTGGTGAAGAACGTGCTGGGCATCGCCGTTGTCAACCTGAGCACCATAGACGAAGAGGTCATCCTGGTCGCCAAAGACCTGACCCCGTCCGAAACCGCTCAGATCAACCTGAAATATGTGCTGGGCTTCGTCACCGACATCGGTGGCCGTACCTCTCACACTTCCATCATGGCCCGCTCCCTGGAGCTGCCGGCCATCGTGGGCACCAACGACATCACCGCGCGCGTCAACAATGGCGAGATGCTGATACTGGATGGCATCAACAACCAGATCATCATCAACCCGACCGCCGAACAGCTGGCTGAAGCCAAGAAATTCCAGGCCCAGTTCCAGGCCGAGAAGGACGAACTGGCCAAGCTGAAAGACCTGCCCGCCATCACCCTGGATGGTCATCAGGTCGAAGTCTGCGCCAACATAGGTACCGTCAAGGATACCGAGGGTGCCATCCGTAATGGCGCCGAAGGCGTGGGTCTGTACCGCACCGAGTTCCTGTTCATGGACCGCGATGCGCTGCCGACCGAAGACGAGCAGTTCAAGGCCTACAAAGAAGTGGCAGAGGCCATGCCGGATCAGCCGATCATCGTCCGTACCATGGACATCGGCGGCGACAAAGAACTGCCCTACATGAATTTCCCGAAAGAGATGAACCCCTTCCTCGGCTGGCGTGCCGTGCGTATTTTCTTCGATCGTGAAGACATCATGCACGCCCAGCTGAAGGCCATCCTGCGCGCCTCTGCCTTCGGCAAGCTGCGCATCATGTTCCCGATGATCATCTCCGTCGAAGAGTTCCGCAGCCTCAAGGCCACCGTAGAGCAGCTGAAGGCTGAACTGCGTGCCGACGGCAAAGCCTTTGATGAATCCATCGAAGTGGGTATCATGATCGAGACCCCGGCTGCTGCCGTGATGGCTCATCATCTTGCCAAGGAAGTGGATTTCTTCAGTATCGGTACCAACGACCTGACCCAGTACACCCTGGCCGTCGATCGTGGTAACGAGATGATTTCCGCCATGTACAACCCGCTGTCACCCTCCGTCCTGACCCTGATCAAGATGGTAATCGACGCTTCCCATGACAATGGCAAGTGGACCGGTATGTGCGGTGAACTGGCTGGTGACGAACGTGCCACCCTGCTGCTGCTGGGTATGGGTCTGGATGAGTTCTCCATGAGCGCCATCTCTGTACCGCGTATCAAGAAGCTTATCCGCAACACCAACTTCGAAGATGTGAAGGCAATGGCAGACCAGGCACTGAGCTATGCGACCGCCGCCGAAATCGAAGCCTGTGTAGATAACTTTATTAAGCAGAAGGCAGTCTGCTAAGATCGGCTGCAAACAGCGACAATCATCTCTAGGAGCTTTTACTATGGGTCTGTTTGATAAACTGAAGAAACTGGTTTCCGATGACAGTTCTGACACCGGCGGCATCGAAATTTTTGCACCGCTGTCTGGCGAAATCGTGCCCATCGAAGATGTGCCTGACGTTGTCTTCGCCGAGAAGATCGTCGGTGACGGCATCGCCATCAAGCCGGCTGGCAACAAGATGGTTGCCCCGTGCGACGGCACCATCGGCAAGATCTTCGAGACCAACCACGCGTTCTCTCTGGAATCCGACTCTGGTATCGAGCTGTTCGTTCACTTCGGTATCGACACCGTCGAGCTGAAAGGCGAAGGCTTCACCCGCATCGCCCAGGAAGGTCAGAAGGTCAAGCGCGGTGATACCATCATCGAGTTCGATCTGGCCGTACTGGAAGCGAAGGCAAAGTCTACCCTGACTCCGGTCGTCATCTCCAACATGGACGAGATCAAAGAGCTGATCAAGATGACTGGCGCCGTGACCGTGGGCGAGACCCCGGTTATCCGCATCAAGAAATAATGCTCCGCTGGCTGGTGCCAGCTGCTGCAACAAAAAACCGAAGCCATGTGCTTCGGTTTTTTTATGGGCAACACCTTAGGTCCGCCTGCTCTCAACCATCAGGGGCTAGCTAGTTCCCTGACCGGGCAAGGGCACTCCGATGCAAAAGCGCGGTCGAGATCAAGGCATTGCCCGACAAGCCTTGTAGCATGGGTGTGGAAACCACGGGATCCCGGCGCCATGCGTGACGGGATGGACCAGGGCGATGGAATGCGCCCTCCGGAAGGAGATAAAGATGCTGAAGAATACGGAACAACGTTATGGCAGCCTGAGCATAGGGTTGCACTGGCTAACCCTGCTGCTGATAGTGGCCGTTTATGGGCTGATGGAGTTCAGGGATATTTTCCCCAAGGGTTCGACCGGACGCGACCTGATGAAGGAGTTTCACTTCATGGTGGGCTTGCTCATTCTGGCGCTGGTGGTGGTGCGGCTGCTGGTGCGCTTTGGCAGCCCCTCACCGCGCATCCTGCCCGCCCCCTCACCGCTGATGCTCAAGCTCGGCCACCTCGCCCATCTGGCCCTCTACGGCTTTTTGATCCTGACCCCGCTGCTGGGGGGGCTGCTGCTGAGTGCAGGTGGCAAGCCCATCCCCTTCTTCGGATTTGAGTTGCCCGCGCTGATAGGACCGGATGATGGTCTGAAAGGGACCATCAAGGATCTGCACGAGACGCTGGCCAATCTGGGTTATGCCCTGATTGCCCTGCACGCAGGGGCCGCCCTCTATCACCACCACGTGCTCAAAGACAGCACCCTGACCAATATGCTGCCCGAGCGCAAATAACCGGCTACGGTTTGCACACCAGCAAAAAGGCCCCTTTGACAGGGGCCTTTTGTCATGGACGCACATCATCCTCAGGGCAGCACCACCCGGCTTTCGCCGCCGCCGAGGGCCTCAACCCTTATTTGCACGCCGATCCGCTCCACCAAGGTCTGAACGTGGGAGATGACCCCGATCTGGCGGCCCGCCGCCTGCAGGGAGTCCAGGCTGGAGAGCGCCAGATCCAGGCTGTCAGGATCCAGGGTGCCAAACCCCTCGTCAATGAACAGCGACTCGACCTGGGTCTGGCGCGACGACAGGCTGGAGAGCGCCAGCGCCAGGGCCAGCGACACCAGGAAGCTCTCGCCGCCGGAGAGGGAGTCCACAGACCGCACCTCGTCCCCCATGTCCAGATCCACCACCTGCAGCGCCAGATCCGTGCCGGGCACCCGCTCCAGCCGATAGCGCGGCGACAGCTCGCCAAGCTGGGCGTTGGCCTCCAACAATAGACGTTCGAGCGTGAGGCTCTGGGCGAAGGTGCGCAGCTTGGCGCCGCTGGCGGAGCCGATAAGCTCGGACAGTTGCAGCCAGTGATCCGTCACCGCCTGCTGGGCCGCCAAATCCTCCTGCAGGCTCCCCGCCTTCAGCGCCGCCGCCTCGGCCTGGGCCAGCGTGCTCTTGCACTGGAACAGCTGCTCTTCCAGCTCGCGGCAGCGAGCCTCGCAGGCGCCCAGACGCTCGGCAAGGGCCTCGGCCGTGAGGGCGGTCAGCTCCCCATGATGCTCCCGATAGCGCGCCAGCTTGGCCTCCTCCTGGGCCAGCGCCCGCTGACGCTCGGCCAACCGGGTGCGGGCCTCGGCCAGGGCATCATCCAGGCGCTGCAAGGCGGTACGGCGAGCCCTGAGCTCATCCGGCGTGATGGCCAGCAGCCGACGCAGATCATATTCGGCGATGCCGAGAGTGCCAGCATGGGCCGCCCAGCGCCCCAGCGCCTCGCGGCGACGACGGCTGCTCACCTGCCTGTCCTGCTCGAGATGGGCTAGCCTCGCCTTGAGCTCGGTCTGCTTCTCCCGGGCGACCCGCAGCGCCGTCACCGCCTCCTCGAGCTGACTGGCCGCCAGTTGCAATCGCTGCTGCCACTCCTGCTCGATCAGGGTGATGGCGCGGCCCCCGAGGCAGGCCTCCCGGCTGGCGAGCAACCCCTGACGCTGCTGCTCCGCCTCCTTGTAGTCGCGCTCCAGCTTGTGCAGCAGCTCGTTCTGGCTTTGCAGCCGCGCCTCCTGGGCACTCAAGACCGGGGTCAGAGTGGCCAGCTCGCCGCCAAGCTGCTCCCACTCATTCTGTCCGTGCAGATACTCCTCGCAGGTCTGCTGCCACGCCAGCCATTGTTGGCTACCAAGCCACTGGCGCCAGGGCTCGGCCCCCATTTGTTGATCGAGACGAGCCTCACCCTGTGCCAGGCGCTGACGCAAGGATGCCTCCTGTTCGGCCAGTGCCTTCAGCTCGGCCTCCCACTCAACCTTCTGCCGCTCCGCCTCCTGCCATTGCTGCTCAAACTGCTGATGGCGGGCGGTCAGCTGGCTCAGCTGCTGGCGCACGGCCTGCAACTGCTGCTGGCCGAACTGGGCCTCACGCAGTTGCTGCTGGCTCTGGGCCAGCCCATGCTCCAGAGTCTGGCCACGGCCAAGCAGGGTACTCATCAGCTCGCTCCACTTGGTCAGGGAATCGGCTTGATTCTGATTCAGTGGCAACGGGTGGCCCAGCAACTTGGTACCGCCGAGCTGCTGCCAACGCAAGGTCAGTTGTTCGGCGCGGGCATCCAGCTCCGGCAGATGCTGGCGGCGCGCCGCCAGCTGGCGTGCCAGCTCCTGGCGTTCGCTCTCGCACTGGATGTATTGATGATTGAGTCGCTCCCACTCGAGCTCGAGGCTGCGGGATCGATCCGCCAGCTGACCCAGAATGCCCGCCACCTGCGGCTGGCTCTGACTGTAGGGGTGCTCCTCGGCGCCGCAGAGGGGACAAGGTTCACCATCGTTCAGGATGTGGCGATACTGCTCGAAACTGGCGATGGCGCGAGACTGCTCCAGCGCGTGGCGCGCCTCGTCTCGCTGCAGGGCGAGCCGCTCGCGGGCCGGCGCCAGCTCGCCGCCGAGCGTGGTCAGCCGGCTCAGGGCCTGCTCCAGCTGGGCGATCTCCTGCTGCAAACGGCCATGCTGCTCGCCGTGATTGCGACCATAATCAGCCAGCTCCAACAACTGATGCAGCTGGCCCAGCTGTTCGGTCTGCTGCTGCCACTGCTCCTGCGCCTTGGCAAGGCGGATCTCCCACTGCTGCTCCTGCAACTCGTGCTGCTGTTGCTGCAATCGCGCCTGCTCCTGCTGCCAGTCGTCGCGCTCCTGCTGTCCCTGCGCCAGCCGGCTGGCGAGATCCCGCAGGGCATGGCCCTTGTGCTCGCGGCTTTGCAACACGCGCTGTAGCAGCTCCCTGTCCGCCGCCCAGTCCTGGATGGTTGCCAGCAAAGGCTGCCACTGGCGCGCCAGTGGGGCCAGGGCCTTGCGCTCCTCGAGCCACAGAGCCCACTGCTGACGGCGCACCGTCAGGGCCTCGACCCGGCTCGCCTGCTGCTGCCACTCCTGCTGCAGTTCCAGTTGCAGGGCGCGTGCCTGGGTCCCCTGCTGCCGGGTCTCCTGCAACTGCTGGCTCTTCTCCTTGAGCCGGGTATCGAGCTCCTGCGCGCGCTTGAGCTCGGGTTGCAGGGCGCCCCACTCCCGCTCTGCGGCAATCTTGTCGGCCAGCAGCTGCTGTTCGCGCAGCGCGGCCTGCTGCAACACGGGTTCAACCTGCTCCAGCTGGGGCGCAAGCTGGCCTATCTGCTGCTCCTGCTGCTGCACCTCCAGGGTGAGGCGGGCAAGTTCGTCGTGATCGGCACGGGCCACCTGGGCCTGCTCGGCGCGGGCAAACTCTTCCCGCCCGGGCGCCGCCTCGCCATGGGCCGCCTCGGCGGCGGCAAGCGCCTCCTGCCCCTCCCGGCAGGCCTGCAACTGGGCGGCAATCCGTCCGTTGAGATCCCGCAAGTCCTGCAACAGCTGACGCTGCTGCTGCTCGTGCTTGAGGCTGGTGGAGAGACTCAGCTGCTGGGCGACCCAGTGCTCCCGCGTCTCGTCGTCCATCAGGGCCACGTCGCCGAGCCGCTGCTGTATGGTCGCCAGCGCCTGCTGCTCGGCCCGTGCCCGCTCATGGGTCTGGATGGAGATGGCGGAGTAGAGCTCGGTGCCCGTCATCCGCTCGAGCAGGGCTGAGCGTTCATCGGCGCTCGACTTGAGGAAGGCGGCGAACTCCCCTTGCGGCAGGATGACGGCGCGGCGGAACTGCTCCCAGGAGAGACCCACCAGCTCGTCGATGCGATCCTGCAGCTCCCGCTTGCTGCCACAGAAGACCTGCCCCGACTCGACGTCGGTCAGGCTGCGCTCCTGGGCCTGGAAACGCCCCTCCGAGCGATTGCGGGCACGGCGCACCGCCCAGCGCGCCAGCCAGATGCGGCCGTCGCAGCCGCGGAACTTCACCTCGGCACAGCCGCTGGCGTGGCCGCGGCTCAAGATGCCGCGCACGTCGTTGGCCTTGAGCTTCTCTTCGTCATCCGCCCTGCCCACTTCGGCCACGTGCTTGCGATTGGCGATGAAGCGCGGCATCTCGTCATAGAGGGCGAGGCAGATGGCGTCGAGCAATGTGCTCTTGCCCGCGCCCGTGTTGCCGGTGATGGCAAAGAGCCCGGCAGCCCCCAAAGCGCCACCGGCGAAGTCGATGGTGAAAGCCCCGGTCAGGCTGGCCAGGTTTTCCCCTGCAAGAGACAAGATTTTCATGGGTTGGATTCCTTCACCTGCTCCAGGATCTCTTCAAACGACGCCACCAACTCGGCCGCCGGCTCCCCGTCGAACTGCCGCTGATAGCAGAGGCGAAACACCTCTGTGGGAGCAAGTTCATCCAGCCTGCGCCGTTCGCGGCCATCGGCCAGCCCCTCCCCCGAGCCCTGATACTGGGTGCTGATGCGGGCCAGACGCACCGGCTTGCCCGCCATGGCCGCCAGAATGCGCTCGCGGATGCGCGCCTCGGGTTTGGGCAGCAGCAGCCGCACCTCGAGGAAGGGCTGCGCCTGCTGGGGACAGTCGGGCAGGGAGAGTGCCTCTATGGCTTTCAGCGCCTCCTCGAGTGTGCCCTGGGGCAGGCGGATCATTTCCACCGCTCGGGGCACGGGGATCCGCTCCAGCCCCGCCAGCTTGCCCCCCTCAAACCTGACCTCCAGCACCTGATGGTTGTAGTTGGCCTCGGCGAGGGAGAGCGGCAGCGGCGAGCCGCTGTAGTGCACCCCCTCGGCCGGGCTCTGGGCCAGATGGAGGTGGCCAAGGGCCGTGTAGTCGGCGGCGGCGAAGATGTCGGCAGGCAGGGCGTGCTGGTTGCCCCCCAGCACCCGCCGCTCGGAGAGCTCGGAGAGCTGGCCCGCCGCCAGGTAGGCGTGGCCCATGGCGATGAGCGCCTGGCCGGGCTCGCAGCGCGTGCGGCCTTGCGCCAGCACGTCCTGGTAGATCTGGCGAACCCCCTCGATCAGCCGATCCTGCCCCTCCTCGAGCGGCTCCACCCTCAGATCGCTGCTGCGAAGAAAAGGCACGGCGGCGCACCAGGCGGCCACCTTGCCCTCCCTGTCTTGCAGCGGCACCAGCAGGCGATCGGTTTCGAGCTTGCCCTCCCCGTCCCGGCTGATGCTGCCCACCAGGTGCAGGTCGAAGGCCCGCAGCAGCTCGTGGGGGGCATCCAGCTTGGAGGGGGAGTCGTGGTTGCCGCCGATCAGCACCATGTTGAGGTGAGGCATCTCGGCGCGCAGCCTGGCCAGGAAGCGATAGAGCTGCTGCCAGGCGCTGGCTGGCGGATTGGCGGTATCGAACAGATCCCCTGCTACCAGCAGGGCGTCGATCTGCCGCGTCTTGATGGTGTCGGTCAGCCAGTCGAGAAAGGCATCGTGTTCGAAGCGGCGCTCATGGCCATGGAGTTGATGGCCAAGGTGCCAGTCGGCTGTGTGCAGGATCTTCATGAAAAACGGCTCGAAAGATAAGAGGGGAGGTGTCAGTGGTACCCGATGAGGACAAGATGAGGATACGCCCCTCTTTTTTCAAGCAAAACAGGCCGCTGACGTCAGATTCAGACGGGCTGGCAATGCATCTCATACTGGGGATGGCCGGTCAGGGGATCCGAGACTTCATTCCCGATCCTGAATCCGTGGCGGCGATAGAAGCGCACCGCCGGCTCGTTTTCCACGAAGACCCGGGTATGGAGCGCACCCCCCTGCTGCTTGGCCTCCTGCAGCAGGGCATGGCCAACCCCACGCCCCTGGCGGTCGGGTCGCACGAAGAGGGCGGCCAGATAGTCATCCACCAGCGCCATGAAGCCGAGCAGCTCGCCGCGCTCCTCGAACACCCAGATGCGGGCGTGATCGAGGTAGCGGGTACGCAGCTCCTCCTGAGCCTGCCACCAGCAGGAAGCGTCAACGAAATCATGAGCCTGCAAGGATGCCAGCAGCCAGATCTCGACGATCTCTTCCATGTCTTCCGGCCGGCTCGCTCTCAACATATTCGCATCCTTGTTAACAATCTGAACACTCGCAGTCTAGGGGAGTTCGATGACGAGACGGGCGGTCAAGATGAGGCCATGTGAAGTCGATCGCCCTTTATTTAGCGAGAATGATTGGCTGATCACAAAGCGCCTCTCTAGTACAATGCCCGCCGGACAATCTATGAGACCGAGGACGCCATGTGGTTTAAAAACCTGCAGATTTATCGCTTTACCCGCCCCTTTGACCTGACCGTGGATCAGCTGGAAACCCAGCTCGAGGCCTGTGCCTTCACCCCGTGCGGTAGTCAGGACATCTCCCGGTTCGGGTGGGTCAAGCCCCTCGGTAAATTCGGCTCCACCCTGACTCACAGCGCCTCTGGCCATATCCTGCTCTGCGCCCGCAAGGAAGAGAAGATGCTGCCGGGCACGGTGGTCAAGGAGATGCTGGCGGAGAAGGTGGAAGCGATCGAATTCGAGCAGGGCCGCGCCCTCAAGAAGAAGGAGAAGGAGGCGCTGAAGGAGGAGATCATGCATACCCTGCTGCCCCGCGCCTTCAGCCGCACCAGCCAGACCTTCGCCTGGATCAACCCGGCCGACAACCTGATGGTGGTGGACGCCGGCTCCGCCAAGAAGGCGGACGATCTGCTGGCGCTGCTGCGCAAGAGCATAGGTACCCTGCCCGTGGTGCCGGTGGCCCTCAAGAACCCGCCCGAGATCACCATGACCGAGTGGCTGAACGAGGGCAATCTGCCCGCCAGCTTCACCCTGGAAGACGAGGCCGAGCTGCGCAGTGCCATGGAGCACGGCGGCATCATCCGCTGCAAGCAGCAGGATCTGATGAGCGACGAGATCAAGAATCACCTGGCCAACGACAAGCTGGTGACCAAGCTGGCCCTGAACTGGGGCGAGACCCTGAGCTTCGTGCTGGGGGACGATCTCTCCATCAAGCGCCTCAAGTTCAGCGAAGAGCTGCGCGAGCAGAACGACGACGTCACCAGCGAGGATCCCGCCGCCCGCCTGGATGCGGACTTTGCCCTGGTGACCGCCGAGCTGGCCCAGTTCATCCCGGCGCTGTTTGCCGCCCTGGGTGGCGAAGAGCAGTCCCTCTGAGTTGTCCCCTGCCTGTAAAAAAACCGCCTGATGGCGGTTTTTTTTATTCCGGGCGGCCCCGCCGACGCGCAGGAGCACCTGCCTCAGAGCGCGCCGCGGGCCTGCAGCAGCCGGTGCAGCCGCTCGGCCAGGGCGCCATATCCCTGCGCGTTCAAGTGCACGGCGTCGGACTTGAGCCCGGGAGTGCGCAGCAACTCGCCAAGGCTGTCGTTGTCCAGCACCAGTCCGTACTGCTCTGCCAGCTCCCCGTAAAGGGGCGCACCATCGGCAAACAGGGACTTGCGGGGCACGGCCACCAGCAGCACCTGGGCACCGCTGCCCTGTACCGCCTCTATCATGGCGGCGAGATTGGCCTTGAGCTCCCCCTCCCCGCTGCCGTGCAGTATGTCATTCCCCCCCTCCAGCAAGATGACCAGGGCGGGCCTGTGCTCGGCCAGCAAGCCGGGCAGACGGGCCCGCCCGGCACGGCTCAACTCCCCCGAGACCCCGCCATTGATGACGGGGTGACCGCTCAGGCTCGCCAGTACGCTGGGGTAGCTCTGGGCCGGATTGACCCCGCGCCCCTCGGTCAGGCTGTCTCCAAATGCCAATATGGTCTCCCCCGCCGCCAGGGGTCTGAACCCTGGCTCCCCGCAGGCGGCCAGCAGCAGGCAGATCAGCCCCGTCACGCAACGCCTCACCAGACTCTCCTTGTGCATCCTGGGCCCCTCCTTGATATTTTTGTAACCACATGAGTATAAAGACAATCTTTCAATCAGGCTCCAACTGTGCCACATTTCGATGGTTGTACAAGAAACCGACAAGGAGCCTGTCATGTCCCTCAAATCCCTCGCCCTGCTGGTCGCCTTCGGCCTGCTCACCGGCTGCGCCCCCCAGAGTGCCTTTCATTATGTCCCCCCTCCCCAGACCCTGATCGCCCCGGAGGCAGCCAGCGGCTGGACCGACAAGCCGGGCTGGCAGGGGCGCGACTTCATGGTGGCCGCGGCCAACCCGCTGGCGGTGGATGCGGGCTACCAGATCGTCAAGGCGGGAGGCAGCGCCGTCGATGCGGCCATCGCCGTCCAGCTGGTACTGACCCTGGTGGAGCCGCAATCCTCCGGGATCGGCGGCGGCTCCCTCATGCTGGTGTGGGATGGCAAGCAGGTGGCGGCCGTGGATGGCCGTGAGACGGCACCAGCAGCGGCCACGGATCAACTGTTCATGAAGGATGGCAAACCCATGGCGTTCTACGACGGCGTGGTGGGCGGCCGCTCGGTCGGCGCCCCCGGCACGGTGCGCGCCCTGGCCCTGGCTCACGAGCGCTATGGCAAGCTGCCCTGGGCCAGCCTGTTCGAGCCCGCCATCACCCTGGCAGAGCAGGGCTTTGTGATAAGCCCTCGCCTGGCCACCCTGCTCGCAAAGGATCCCTATCTGGCCAAAGACCCCGAGGCCAGGGCCTACTTCTATCAGGCGGACGGCAGCCCCAGGGCGGCGGGCACCCGCCTCACCAACCCCGCACTGGCCGGGGTACTCAGGACGCTGGCACGGGACGGTGCCGATGCCTTCTATCGAGGGCCCATCGCCGAGGCCATGGTGGCCAAGGTGCACGCCCATCCCACCAACCCCGGGGTGCTGAGCGCCGCGGATCTGGCCAGCTACAGCGCCAGGCTGCGGGACGGCCTCTGCTTTGACTATCGTCAGAGCGAGGTGTGCGGCTTCCCGACCCCCTCCTCCGGCACCCTGGCGCTCGGCCAGATCTTCGGCATGCTGGAGAGCCGCGACATGGCGGCCCTCAGGCCGGTACAGGGGGCGGACGGACGGCTGGCGGCGTCGAGCAATGCCATCCACCTTTACAGCGAGGCGGCGCGGCTCGCCTTCGCCGACCGCAACCAGTACGTGGCCGACGGCGACTTCGTCTCGGTGCCGGTGCGCGGCATGCTGGACAAGGGCTATCTCGCCGAGCGGGGTCGCCTCATCGGGGAGACATCCATGGGCGTCGCCCAACCGGGCACGCCGCCACGAGCACAGGCCCGTGGCCAGGATGCCACCCCCGAGCTGCCCTCCACCAGCCACGTCTCCATCGTAGATGGAGACGGCATGGCGGTCTCCATGACCAGCTCCATCGAGGACGGCTTCGGCTCCCGGCTGATGGTCAACGGCTACCTGCTCAACAACCAGCTTACGGACTTCTCCTTCACCTCGGTGGATGCCGCCGGCCTGCCGGTGGCCAACCGGGTGGAGCCGGGCAAGCGCCCGCGCTCCTCCATGTCGCCCCTGCTGGTGTTCGACAAGCAGAGCAAGCAGCTGGAGATGAGCCTCGGCTCCCCGGGTGGCTCGGCCATCATCAACTACGTGGGCAAGGCGCTGCTCGGCACCCAGGACTGGGGGCTGAACCTGCAGCAGGCCATCAACCTGCCGAACTTTGGCAGCCGCAACGGCCCCACCGAGCTGGAGCAGGGGCGCACGCCCGAGGTCGTTATCCAGGGGCTCAAGGCCAGGGGTCACGAAATCGTGCTCAGCGAGCAAACCTCGGGCTTGCAAGGGGTGCAGCGCAATGCCGGCGGCTGGTTTGGCGCCGCCGATCCGCGCCGGGAAGGGGTTGCCAGAGGTGACTGAGTAAGGACAAACGCCTCAGCCCGCAGGCAGGCGCCATGCTTGCCCAATCAATGAGGCCGCCCGTGGGCGGCCTCATTGATTGCGACTGGCAGTAACTCTCAGGGATGAGATTGCACTGCCGGGCGAGCCAACCGCCAATGTTGGCGTTCAATCTGTTCCAGCCGTGCGGCCTGCACTTCCATCTTGCTGGCAGGCGTCACTGACCAGTCGGGCGGCGTCCACCAAGGCAGCGTCAGCAACAGAACAAACAGGCTGGCCAGATAGCAGCGCATGGGAGACTCCAAGAGAGTGTGGATCCTGACTGGGAAGAGGACCCCCTCTATCCCCAGCATGCTCCCATGCTCACTCATCTTGATGACCGCCAGGTGACAGCAGCCCCTGCTTGTCCCGTTATTGATAACGGAGTGACTTTATACCCCCAGCCGATCTCGCAAGGTATACCAGGCGGCGCCGGCGGCGGTGAAGGGGATACGCAGCAGGCGGCCACCCGGGAAGGGGTAGTGCGGCAGCTTGGCAAACGCATCGAAGCGCTCCGCCTGACCGCTCAGCACCTCGGAGAGCAGCTTGCCCGCCAGATGGGTACAGGTAACGCCGTGGCCGCTGTAACCCTGCATGTAGTAGATGTTGGGGCCGATGCGACCAAACTGCGGCAGGCGCGACAGGGTGAGCAGGAAGTTGCCGGTCCAGGTGTATTCCACCTTGACCCCCGCCAACTGCGGGAAGGTCTTCAGCATCTTGGGGATGATCAGCCGTTCGATGTCCGCCGGATCCCGCGCGCCGTAGACCACGCCGCCGCCGTAGATGAGCCGGTGATCGCCGGAGGTGCGGTAGTAGTCGAGCAGGTAGTTGGAATCTTCCAGGCAGTAGTTCTGCGGCAGCAGGGCGCGGGCCCGCTCTTCCCCCAGTACCTCGGTGGCGATGACTTGCGTGCCGCACGGCATGCTCTTGCCGGCGAGCTCGGGCACCAGGTTGCCGAGGTAGGCGTTGCCGGCCACCACCACGAAGCGGGCCTTGACCGCCCCTTTGGCGGTTTTGACCAGAGCCGGTTGACCGGGAGTGATGCTGGTGACAGCGGACTGTTCGAAGATCTGCCCACCCTGCATACGAATGGCTTCGGCCTCCCCCAACGCCAGATTGAGGGGATGGATATGGCCGCCACTCTTGTCGAGCAGGGCGCCGACGTAGCGATCGCTTGCCACCACCTCGCGCACCCCGTCGGCATCGAGCAGCTCCAGCTTGTCGTTGCCCCACTTCTGCCAGCGCTCATATTGCGCCTTGAGTTCGTGAAGCTGCTTCTCGGTCTCGGCAGCAAAGACCCCGCCCTCCTGCAGATCGCACTGGATGTTGTAGCGTTTGATCCGCTCGCGGATGATCTGGCCCCCTTCAAACAGCATGGAACCGAGCAGCCTGGCCTGATCCGGCGGGCAATTCGCTTCTATGGTGTCGATGTCGCGGCTGTAGGAGTTGACGATCTGGCCGCCGTTGCGACCGCTGGCGCCGAAGCCGACCCGGGCCGCCTCCAGCACCACCACCTTGTAGCCCTTCTCCACCAGATGCAACGCACTGGAGAGGCCGGTATAGCCCGCCCCGATGACGCAGACATCGCACTCCAGTTGCTCGGTCAGTGTCGGGTAGGGCGCGTGCTGATTGGCGCTGGCTGCGTAGTAACTCTTTACATGTTCGGTCATGATCCCTGTTTCCTTACCGGTTCGTTTCCAATATTCGCGCTGTTCAATCTCAAAAGCTGGCGGGGGTGTGGGCGCTGACGATGCGACAGACCTGCCCCGACGGGTTGCTGAAGCTGTGGGGCTCGCCGGTATCGATCACATAGCTGTCTCCGGCGCTGAGCTGATAGGTCTGCCCGGCCAGACTCAGCACGACCGAGCCCTCCAGCACGGTGCCCACCTCCTCCCCCAGATGCTTGACCTGTCCCCCGGTGTCCGTGCCGGGGGCATAGGTCTCCAGCATGAAGCCAAGCTGACGACGATTGTTGCCGTTGTGCACCAGCTTCATGGAGACCCCCTGGCTGCCCAGCTCGATGAGTTGATCGGCCTTGATCACCACGCTCGGCGCTCGCGCCTCCTCTTCGGCGAAGAAGCGGGAGAGCGGCAGCTCGTAGACGCAGAGCAATTTTTGCAGCGAGGCGACCGAGGGGCTCACCTTGTTCTGCTCTATCATGCAGATGGCACCGTGGGTCAGGCCGCTCAACTCGGCGGCCCGGCGCTGGGAGAGCCCGAGACTACGGCGAAGGAGGGCGAGCCGCTCTCCCATGGTTTTATCCATCCCTTTGTCAGACAAGGGGTTATCCGTCATGGTCTGCCACTGGACCTCGCCTTGTGGTTGCTGCATCCCCACCTCCTTGTATGGCCATTCGAATACCTTGTGACGACTGGTTAAAATAATACGTCAACCTCGGCCCTCTGTTCGTTATCCTGCACAGCCGAGAGCGTTCATTATTTTGCACACCCCACACGATGAGGAACGCAAGAATCGTCCTGACAGCCCCATTTCTAGCATGCAGCGTACCGTTCACTCAAATATATTTAACACTTGAAAAACATTTCGGCTCACTTTATGGTCGTTACGTGCTTATTATTCTATACGGTGGCACCACGGGATGAGTTGGCCACCCAGACCCACAATCGAGGCTTCCTATCTATGTCAGCATCACAACCCGCACTCTCCCTGATCAAATCCCTTGCCTATATGGATGGCCGCTGGTGCGAGGCCCGGGGCGGACGCCGGTTCGAGGTCCTGAACCCGGCGACCGGCCAGCTCATCACCCAGGTACCCGACATGGACGAGGCGGATACCCGGCTCGCCATCGCGGCGGCTCACCGGGCCCAGCCCGCCTGGGCGGCCCTCACCGCCAAGGAGCGCAGCAACAAGCTTTACGCCTGGTTCGAGCTCATCATGGCCAACCAGGATGAACTGGCCCGCATCATGACCTGCGAGCAGGGCAAGCCGCTCGCCGAGGCCAAGGGCGAGGTGGCCTACGGCGCCAGCTTCATCCAGTGGTTCGCGGAAGAGGGCAAGCGCGCCTATGGCCGCACCATCCCGGGCTTCAGCGGTGACAGGCGTCTGGCCACCATCAAGCAGCCGGTTGGGGTCGTGGCCGCCATCACCCCCTGGAACTTCCCCATCGCCATGATCACCCGCAAGGCGGGGCCGGCACTCGCCGCCGGTTGCACCATCGTCGTCAAGCCCGCCGCCGAGACGCCCCTGTGCGCGCTGGCGCTGGCGGCCCTGGCCGAGCAGGCGGGCATCCCCGCCGGGGTCATCAACATCGTCACCTCCCATCAGGCGGCCGCCGTGGGCAACGAGCTGTGCAGCAACAAGACGGTGCGCAAGCTCTCCTTCACCGGCTCCACCCGCATCGGCAAGCTCTTGATGCGCCAGTGCGCCGACACCATGAAGCGGCTCTCTCTGGAGCTCGGCGGCAACGCCCCCTTCATCGTGTTTGACGATGCGGATCTGGACGCCGCCGTGGCGGGGGCGCTCGCCTCCAAATACCGCAACGCCGGCCAGACCTGCGTCTGTGCCAACCGCATCCTGGTGCAGGCCAGTGTCCATGACGCCTTCGCCGAGAAGCTGGCCGCCGCGGTGCGCAGCTTCAAGGTGGGGGATGGCATGGGTGAAGGTACCCAGATTGGCCCCCTCATCAATGCCGCCGCCGCCGACAAGGTTGCCTCCCTGGTCAACCAGGCCGAGGCCGCCGGTGCCAGGGTCCTGGTGGGGGGGCAAGCCCATCCCGCCGGTCCGCTCTTCTACCACCCCACCATCCTGACCGGCGTGGCCCCGGACAACCCCATACTGCAGGAGGAGATCTTCGGCCCCGTGGCCCCTCTGGTGCGCTTCGAGACCGAGGCCGAGGCCATCGCCATCGCCAACGACACCCCCTACGGCCTCGCCGCCTACTTCTATGGCCGCGACATCGCCCGCGTCTGGCGGGTGGCCGAGCAGCTGGAATACGGCATGGTCGGCATCAACGAGGGGATCATCTCGACCGAATTGGCGCCCTTTGGCGGCATCAAGGAGTCGGGGCTCGGTCGGGAAGGGGCCAGCGAGGGCCTGGAAGAGTATCTGGAGACCAAGTATCTCTGCTTCGGCTCCATTGCCTAAATATTCATTTATTGTAAATATAAAATCTTTAGTGACTGGGGTGTCTCGCGTCGTCCATCCCATGGCACAACCACAAGGAGAGGGTCAGCAGCCAGGCTGCCGGCCCATCACAGTGAATTGAGGGGCTTGCCCCAGAGGGAGAATAGAGATGAGTAACCAATCCTGGCAGGCCCGCCGTGAAGCGGCCGTGGTACAGGGCGTCGGCACCCTGCTGCCGGTCTTCATCGACCGGGCGCAAAACGCCGAGCTGTGGGACGTGGAGGGCAACCGCTACATCGACTTTGCCTCCGGCATCGCCGTGCTCAACACCGGCCACAACCACCCCAAGGTGGTCGCCGCCGTGCGCGAACAGCTCGAGAAGTTCAGCCACACCTGCTTCCAGGTCACCCCCTATCCGGGCTATATCGAGCTGGCCGAGAAGCTCAACGCCCTGATGCCGGGCCCCACCCCCAAACGTACCCTGTTCCTCTCCACCGGCGCCGAGGCGGTGGAGAACGCCATCAAGATCGCCCGCGCCCACACCGGTCGCAGCGGCACCATCGCCTTCAAGGGGGGCTTTCACGGCCGCACCATGATGGGGATGGCACTCACCGGCAAGGTGGTGCCCTACAAGACCGGCTTCGGCCCCTTCCCGGGAGAGGTCTATCACCTGCCCTTCCCGACCGACTACCTGGGGGTGAGCGAGGCGGATGCCCTGGCGGCGCTGGATCTCTGCTTCAGCTCGGACATCGAACCGGCCCGGGTGGCCGCCATCATCATCGAGCCGGTGCAGGGGGAAGGGGGCTTCTATGTCGCCTCCCCGAGCTTCCTGCAAGCGCTGCGCAAGATCTGCGACCAACACGGCATCCTGCTCATCTGTGACGAGATCCAGAGCGGTTTCTGTCGCACCGGCAAGACCTTCGCCATCGAATACAGCGGCGTCGAGCCGGACATCATGACGCTGGCGAAGAGCCTGGCGGGTGGTTTCCCCCTCTCCGCCGTGGTGGGCAAGGCGGCCATCATGAACGCCGCCAAGCCAGGTGGTCTCGGCGGCACCTATGCGGGCTCCCCCATCGCCTGCGCCGCCGCCCTGGCGGTGCTGACGGTGATCGAGGAGGAGCGGCTCAATCAGCAAGCCCTGGCCCAGGGCGAGCAGATCAAGGCGCGCCTGCACCAGTTGGCGGAGCGGTTTGACTGCATCGGCGACATCCGCGGCCCCGGGGCCATGGTGGCCATGGAGCTGGTCAAGGGGCGCGATGCCAGCCAGCCAGCCCCGGACCTCACCAAGCGGCTGGTGGCCGAGGCGGGCAAGCGCGGCCTGGTGCTGCTGGCCTGCGGCGTACGCGGGAACGTGATCCGTTTCCTCGCCCCCCTGACCGCCCCGGCGGCCATCATCGATGAAGGGCTGCTCTTGCTCGAGCAATCCCTGGTGGCCTCATTGACCTGATCCGGAAGAAAGCGTTCGCCTATCAAGTGCAAAAAAATGCGTTTTTGTCCCCTTGATATGCTTGTCAAGGGGACAGCACGAATGCACAATGCGCCGCCGTATTCAAGGACCGCCCGCTCATCGCAGCCCGGTTCTTTTTTTGCGTCAAATAAATCCATAACGAGGCCGGAACAGACCGGAAATGATAACGAGATGGACAGCCATCTCACGACACCCGCTTCTTAGTGAGGAACACCATGGGGTATATCACCGCTTTCCTGCCGGCCCACGCCGGTCTGCGCCAGCCGTCTGTGCTACACATTGGCGCCCCCAATGCCCAGGCTGACATCACCGTCACCCTGATCCCCTCGGCCCGGATGGAGAAGACAGCATGATGCATGCTCATCCCGCCGGTCTGAAAAAGAGCCTCAAGCTGTGGCACGTGGTCATCATGGGGCTGGCTTACCTGACCCCCATGGCCGTGTTTGACACCTTCGGCATCGTCACCGAGATCACCGAAGGCCATGTGCCGACCGCCTACCTGTTCGCCCTCATCGGCATGCTGTTTACCGCCATGAGCTACGGCCACCTGGTGCGCAAGTTCCCCTCGGCAGGATCTGCCTACACCTATGCCCAGAAGGTGTTCCACCCCTATGTGGGCTTCATGGTGGGCTGGGTCTCCCTGCTCGACTACATGTTCATGCCGATGATCAACATGCTGCTGGCCAAGATCTATCTGGAGGTGTTGCTGCCCGGGGTTGATCCCTGGATCTACATCCTGGGGCTGGCCGCCATCATGACCTTCCTGAACCTGCGCGGCATCAAGCTGGTGGCGAACTTCAACAGCCTGATCGTCATCATGCAGTTCAGCATCATCGCCGTCTTCATCGGTCTCATCGCCTGGGGCGTCCACCAGGGGGAAGGGCTCGGCACCGTCACCAGCAGCCGCCCCTTCTTCTCCGATCAGATGGCCCTGACGCCGTTGCTGACCGGCGCCTCCATCCTCTGCCTGTCGTTCCTGGGGTTTGACGCCATCAGCACCCTGTGCGAGGAGACCCCCAACGCGGATCGGGTGATCCCCCGCGCCATCCTGCTCACCGCCCTCATCGGTGGCGTGCTCTTCATCAGCGTCTCCTACTTCCTGCAGCTGTTCTTCCCGGACATCTCCCGCTTCCAGCAGCCGGATGCGGTGTTGCCGGAGATCGCCCTCTACGTGGGGGGCAAGCTGTTCCAGGCCGTCGTGCTGGTCTGCACCACCGTGGCGGTGCTGGCCTCCGGGCTCGCCTCCCACGCCGGCGTGTCGCGCCTGCTCTACGTGATGGGGCGGGATCGCGCCCTGCCGAGCCGCTTCTTCGGCTACATCCACCCGACCTGGCAGACCCCGGCCCTGAATGTGCTGCTGGTGGGGGCCCTGGCCCTCTCCGCCGTGTCATTCGATCTGGAGATGGCGCTGGCGCTCATCAACTTTGGTGCCCTGGTGGCCTTTACCTTCGTCAACCTGGCGGTGATTGCCCACTTCTATATAAGGCTCGGTCACAACAAGACCCTGCGGGAGCACCTGGTGTTCCTGGTACTCCCCCTGTGCGGAGCCGCCTGCATCGGCGTGCTCTGGCTCAATCTGGAGCCGGCCTCCTTCGAGCTGGGACTGATCTGGGCCGCCCTCGGCGCCATCTACCTGCTGCTACGCCTGACCGTCTTCCGGGTCCAGCTGCGCCGCCCCGAGGGTGACGCCTCCTGACACCTCTCCCCCGAGCCCGCCCCGTGCGGGCTCTGTCTTGATGTCGCCCCCCTTTTCCAGCCCTGCGGGCCCCGATGACAAGCTTGTCATCGAGGCCCGCAGGGCGCGGCCGACATGACCCCTTACCCGGGCAACAAAATCCCCGTTGGGGGCCTTTTTAGCTTGTCTCCCTCCCCCCCTGAGGGCACAATATCGCGCCCCTTGAGAGCCGATGTTTTTACAGCATCGGTTCTTTGCTTTTGTGGGGCAAACCACCATTCACCAAGAGGCCGGACCTTGTGCCGGAATTGATACCGAGATTGCCAAACAATCTCCCGACGTTGTGAGGAAAAACATGGGGCATTTCACTGCTTTTCTGCCGGTCCCCGCCGGCGTACGCCATCCCTCTGTGCAACAGAGTGGCGTCCCCTGTGTCCAGCGACGCGCTACCGCGTCCCTGAGCCCGTCCCATTTCGCCCATGGGGCCCGTGCAGAGGAGAAAGCGTGATGGCCGGTGCCAAGCTGCTCAAGACGCTCACCCTGTTCCAGGTGGTGGTGATGGGTCTGGCCTACCTCACCCCCATGGCGGTATTCGATACCTTCGCCATCGTCGGCGACATCACCGACGGCCGCGTCGCCACCGCCTACCTGCTGGCCCTTGGCGGCATCCTGCTGACCGCCTTCAGCTACGGCCATCTGGTGCGCCGCTTCCCCTCGGCGGGGTCGGCCTACACCTATGCCCAGAAGGTGTTCCACCCCTATGTGGGCTTCATGGTGGGCTGGTCCTCCCTGCTCGACTACATGTTCATGCCGATGATCAACATCCTCCTGGCCAAGATCTACCTGACCGCCATGTTCCCCGGCGTCGATCCCTGGATCTTCATCTTCGGCCTGGTGACCGTGATGACCTTCCTGAACCTGCGTGGCATCAAGCTGGTGGCGAACCTCAACGGCTTCATCGTGTTCATCCAGATCGCCATCATCCTCACCTTCCTCGGCCTCATCGCCTGGGGCCTGAGTCACGGTGAAGGAGCCGGCACCCTGATGAGCAGCCGGCCATTCCACGTGGAGTCCGCCAGCATGCTGCCGCTGTTCACCGGCGCCACCATCCTCTGCTTCTCCTTCCTCGGCTTTGACGGCCTGAGTTCGCTCTCCGAGGAGACCCCGAACGCCGGCAAGGTGATCCCCCGCGCCATTGTGCTGACGGCCCTGATCGGCGGCATCATCTTCGTCACCGTCTCCTACAGCCTGCAGCTGTTCTTCCCGGATCTGGCCCGCTTCAAGGAGCCGGACGCCGTGCTGCCGGAGATTGCCCTCTACGTCGGCGGCACCCTGTTCCAGAGCGTGGTACTGGTGTGCACCACCGCGGCCGTGCTCGCCTCCGGCATGGCGGCCCACGCCGGCGTGTCGCGCATCCTCTATGTGATGGGGCGCGATCGCATGATCCCGGAGCGGGTGTTCGGCTACATCCATCCCACCTGGCGCACCCCGGCCATCAACGTGCTGCTGGTGGGGGCCCTGGCCCTCTCCGCCGTGTCGTTCGATCTGGACATGGCGCTGGCGCTGGTGAACTTCGGCGCCCTGGTGGCCTTCACCTTCGTCAACCTGTCGGTCATCGGCCAGTTCTGGGTACGTGAGAAGCGCAACAAGAGCCTCAAGGAGCACCTGCTGTTCCTGGTGCTGCCGCTGCTGGGCGCCGCCACCATAGGGGCGCTCTGGATCAACCTGGAGCAGAGTTCCCTGGAGCTCGGTCTCATCTGGGCGGGGATCGGGGTCACCTACCTCTTCCTGCGCCTGGCGGTGTTCCGCATTCCCTTCCGTCAGTACGAGGAAGCGGCCGACGGCCAGTAAGCACGGCCGGACGACAACCAAACAGAAGGGGAGCCATGGGCTCCCCTTCTTGCATGCAGACCTGTGGCGGGCTATCCCTCAGCCCTGGTTGATCACCACGGTGGCGGCCGCCTTGACCGGGTCCCTGGCCACGGCGTTGACATCCTTGCGGGTCTGATTGACCTTGTCTTTCGCCTGTTTCAGCTCGGCACTCTGCTTGCCCAGGGTCGCATTGGTGTTCTGCTTTGCCTCTTTCAGACCTGCCGTCTTCTTGTCCAGCACGTCCGTGGTGTTCTTCTTCACCTCGGCCCTGGCCTTCTCCTTCTGCTGGTGCACCAGCTTGTCGGCATCGCAGTTGCCCTTGACCCCCAGGGTCGCATTCATCGCCTCGTTTCTGGCCGCCTTGTCGAGGTTGCACTCGGACTTGAACACGCTGGCCTGCGCACCGGCAGACAACAACCCCAGGGAGAGACACAAAACCCATGCACGCATCATCGCTTCCTCATTTTGAAGACAGGAAAGCGAGGCAGCATATAACCCTGGGATCCCAGTGCAAGACGGGAAGCCGGTTATGAGCCGGATGACGCCATATCGGCGTTTGCTCCGACACTTTTTGTCTGCGGCACCCCCTGCCGCCCTGTCACCAAAACATCATAAAAGTGTCACGTTGTCATATTTCTGTCATGGAGCGCTGCTGTAATGCGCCCGTCCATTTCAACGCAGAACGACCCCAAGAGGCCATATGCACAGCACCGTATCTTCCGCACCCCAGCAGACCCGCCGTCCCGGCCCCCTGTTCAACTGGCTCGCGGTGATCACGCTGATCTACCTGATCCTGGTCGCCGTTGGTGCCGTCTCCCACGGCTTCAAGGGCTTCTCCGGCGGCGCCGAGGGCGCGGCCCAGATCTTCGCCTTCGCGAACAACCCCTTCGTCGCCCTGCTGCTCGGCATCCTGGCCACCGCCCTGGTGCAGTCCTCCAGCACGGTCACCTCGGTCATCGTCGGCCTGGTGGCGGGGGGCCTGCCCATGGAGATGGCCATCCCCATGGTGATGGGAGCCAACCTCGGCACCACCATCACCAACACCATCGTCTCCCTCGGTCACATCCGGGACAGAGAGGAGTTTCGCCGCGCCTTCGCCGCCGCCACCGTGCACGACTTCTTCAACCTGCTGGCGGTCTTCATCTTCCTGCCGCTGGAGCTGATGTTCGGCCTGCTGCAGCAGAGCGCTGAGTGGGTCTCCGGCCTGCTGATGGGCTCCGCCGACATGTCGATGAAAGGCATGGACTTCATGAAGCCCATCATCTCGCCGGCACTGGATCTCATCGATGGAGCCGTCGCCTTCCTGCCGGGCAAGGGCGCCGCCATCGCCACCATCTGCATCGGCATCCTGCTGATCCTGGGTTGCGTCACCACCCTCGGCAAGGTACTGCAGCGGGTCATGGTGGGCCGCGCCAAGGAGCTGCTGCACAAGGCTCTGGGCCGTGGTCCGCTGACCGGTATCGCCTCCGGCACCCTGGTGACCGTCATGGTGCAGTCCTCCTCCACCACCACCAGCCTGATGATCCCCCTGGCCGGCGGCGGTGTATTCAACACCCGTCAGCTCTACCCCTTCACCCTGGGGGCCAACATCGGCACCACCATTACCGCCCTGCTGGCCGCCACCGCCATCAGCGGTGCCGGTGCCCAGCTGGCACTGACCATCGCCCTGGTCCACGTGCTGTTCAACCTGTTTGCCGTGGTGCTCATCTACGGGGTTCCCTTCCTGCGGGAGCTGCCCATCAAGGCCGCCGAGACCCTGGCCCGGGTGGGCAGCGAGAACAAGCTGCTGGCGCTGGGCTATGTGGCCGGGCTCTTCTTCGCCCTGCCCGCCCTGATGATGGTGGCGGTGAAGTAATCCGCCCTCATGAGACGAGGGGGCAGATCCTGGCCCCTCGTCGTCTGTCTGCCCTGTCACATCCTCCTGCGTCCCGACTCGCCCTCCCTCCCCGACTGGGATAAGATGCCGTCTTCATTGCATTTAAGGAAAACCCGATGAAGTTCATTCTGATCGCCCTGCTGATCGCCGGCGCCGCCTACTACTTCTACTCCAGCAGCAATAACAAAAAACTGGCCGAAGAGAACGTGCGCAAGGGCGCCGAGTTCCTCGCCAGCAACAAGGAGAAACCGCTGGTGACCACCACGGCCTCCGGCCTGCAGTACGAAGTGCTGACCCCGGGCAGCGGCACGGTTCACCCCACCGCCACCAGCAAGGTGAAGGTGCACTACGAGGGCAAGCTGCTGGACGGCACCGTATTCGACAGCTCGGTCGCCCGCGGCGAGCCCATCGAGTTTGGCCTCAATCAGGTGATCAAGGGCTGGACCGAAGGGGTGCAGCTGATGGTGGAAGGGGAGAAGACCCGCTTCTATATTCCCGCCAATCTCGCCTATGGCGACAGGGCGGCCGGTAAAATCCCACCTGGCTCGGTGCTGATCTTCGACGTGGAGCTGCTGGGTATCCAGTAAGGTTTCTGGCTCGAGCACCAGCAGACGAGCTCCCGCCGGGCATCCTGCAATACCCGGCACATGAAGAAAACAGGGCCAGCATGGCGATGCTGGCCCTGTTGTTTTAGGGTCATCTCCCACCTTCATCTATCAACTCATAGTTAACAGTGCTTATACATATCGCCACATTGTTAACTTCCTATCCGAGGCAGATAATGACCCCATCGTCAGTGGCCCCTTGCCCTGACCCGGCCATGCGCTGCGTGCCGGCATCATTGATAGGAGTCTCGCTATGGCTATCGCCCCCGTCTGGTTCATCTCCCACGGCGCCCCGGATCTGGTCCTGCGGGATCAGCCTGCTACCCAATTTCTGGCGACATTGCGCCTTGGCGGCATCAAGGGACTGGTGGTGATCTCGGCTCACTGGTTCAGCCGAAGCGAGCTGCAGATCAACGTCGAGCCGAGCCCGGCATTGATGTACGACTTCTATGGCTTCCCCGAGCCCCTCTATCAGATCCGCTGGCCAGCGAGGAGTCCCCAGTGGCTGCAGGAGGCGGTGGGCGATCAGCTGCTGCTGGCCGGCCTGCCCGCCACCCCGGTGCATCGTGAGCTGGATCACGGGGTCTGGTCACCCCTCTCCCTGATGGATCCCCAAAGCGAGATCCCCCTGGTGCAGCTCTCCATCCCGGCCAACTTCACCCCGGCCCAGCTGTGGCAACTGGGAGAGGCGTTGCAGGGCCTGCGCGCACAAGGCATAGGCATCCTCGCCTCCGGCGCCATCACCCACAACCTGCGGGCACTCGGGCCGGACGACAGCCCGGTGCCGGGCTGGGCGAGCAGCTTCGTCAGCTGGCTGGAGCAGACCATGGATGAGGGTGACAGGGCGGCGCTGGAAGATTATCGGGCCCGCGCTCCGGGCGCGGTGGAATCCCATCCCCACGACGATCACCTGCGTCCGCTGTTCGTGGCGCTCGGGGCGGCGGGAAGCGACAGACCAACCCGACTGCACCAGAGCTGGGACTATGGCAGCCTCTACATGGGGGCCTACCGGTTCGGCTGATCCCGGCACCGCCCAGGGCGGCAGATCCTGGGCACGGATGGCGGATCAGGCCGCCATTTTTGTACCTTTCATGCTTGCCGTGTCCAAACAGGGGACTCGTTATAGCCATTTTCCGGTAGAATGACCGCCTTTGGGTGAAATGCGGCAAGGATGGCTGCCCCGTTCCTGGTGGCATGATGAATCTCTATCGATCACTGATCCTGCTCTGTCTGCTGATCATCCAGCCTGTACTGGCGTTGACGCTGCACAGCCGTCACGACTCCGAGATAGCCCCTCCCCGCTGGTCCAAGGCCGAGCAAGGCTGGCTGCGGCAAGCCAAGTTGCTGCGAGTCGGCCTCCTCGAGCAGGACTATCGCCCCTTCAGCATGATCGTCTCCCAGAGTCGATTCGAGGGGATCTCCGCCGATTACCTCGGCATCCTCGCCAAGATGCTGCACAAGCCACTGGCGCTGCGCCCCTTCGCTGACAAGGAGAGCGCCCTGCTCGCCCTGCGCCGGGGAGAGATCGATCTGGTCAACCTCGGCAACCTGACCCTGGCGGACACGGAGGCCTCCGGGATCCGGCTCAGCAGGCCCTACTTCAGCAGCCCCCTCGTCTTCTCGGCCCCCAAGCCGCACCAGGGCCCCCTGCTGACACCGGGCCAGCGCGTCGCCACCGTAAAGGGCCAGATAGACGCGCAGCGATTCAGGCTTTACTACCCCACTCTCACCCTGATAACCCATCCCTCCAATGCGGAGGCTTTCGACGCCGTCTTCTTCGGCCGCCAGGAGATACTGCTCAGCGACGCCCACGCCATGCACTACCTCAACAGCGAGCGCTTCGACCACCTCAGGCAACGTGGCGAGGCACCGCCCAGCCTGGCTCCAGCCGACTTTCGCTTCGCGCTCTCCACCCGCACCCCGGCGCTGCTCAGCCTCATCAACCACGGCCTGGACGCCATCGATGAAGGAACTCGCAATGCCATCTTCAGTCAGTGGAACGGGCCCATTCGTGACATGAATGACGGCGCGAGCGAGCGCTATGACGCCGTGGAGCTTGCCTGGATGCGCCAGTCGCCCCCCATCAGGGTGTGGCTGATGGACAACCTCTACCCCTATGGCGCCCTGGATCACGACGGCCAGCTCACCGGCATGACGGTCGACATGCTGGCCAAGGTGAGCAAGCGCACCGGCCTCTCCTTCGAGTTCATCCGCTTCGACTCCGACCGGCAGCGGGACGAGGCCATCCGCTCGGGGCGCCTCGATCTCATCGGTGCCATCTCCCGGCCCGTGGCCGAGCGCTATGGCCTGCGCCCCTCGGTCCCCTATGCCACGGACGACATCTACGTGATCCTCACCCATCAGGGCGAGGAGAGCATGGGCTCGCTGCAGGGTCTGGCGGGCAGGCGCGTGGGGATAACCCGCTACAATCCACTCGCCGATGAGCTCGAGGGCAGCAGGCTCATCACCATGGAGAGCGCCGAGGAGGCAATGCAGGCCGTCGAGGGAGGCAGACTGGACGCCGCCATAGTGCCGCTCTATTTTGCCCGCCATGCCCTGGACAACGATCCGCAAACCCGGCTGCGCATCGCCGGCCCCGCCGATGAGGAATCAATCCTGATGGGCTTTGCCAGCCTGCCCGGCAACGAGATGCTGATGGGGATCCTCGACAAGACTCTGCTCGCCATCCCGCCCAACGAGCTGGCCATGACGAGCTACGAGTGGCGCAACCGCAAACTGCCGAAGCCCGGCTTCATGGAGCGCCACGCCCACGCCTTCTACCTGTTGTTTGCGGTGCTCTTCGCCCTGGCGCTGGTGCTGTTCTATCGCAACCTCATGCTCAAGCGGCTGGCCCGCGCCGAGCAGGCCTCCCGCCAGCAGTTGGAGGCCCAGGTGAGATTCATCCGGGCGCTGGGGGAGAGCCAGCCCCACCCCATAGTGGTGCGGGACAAGGGCGGCAAGGTATTGCTGTGCAACAGCAAATACCTGGCCCAGCTCGGTGCCCGTCCAGAAGACGTCATGGGGCACCCCTTCGCCCGGGGACTGGAAGGGCGGATCGACCCCCAGAGCATCGCCGCCCTGGAGCGGGACTTCGCCAAGGTGCTGCAGCAAGGCCAGCCCATCTTCGCCGATCGGATTTTCCAGCGCGAAGGGAGGCAGATCGACATCTATCACTGGATGGTGCCCTACTTCGATGCCGAGGGCGCCATCAGCGGGGTGATCGACGGCTGGATCGACATCACGGACCGCAAGCAGCTGGAAGAGGCCCTGCGCCAGGCGAAGCTGCAGGCCGACAGCGCCAGCCGGGCCAAGAGCAACTTCCTCGCCACCATGAGCCACGAGATCCGTACCCCCATGAACGCCATCCTCGGCATGCTGGAGCTGGCCACCGAGGATCCCGCCCTCAGTCGTCACAGCGCCGAACTGCTGCGCATCGCCGCGGACTCGGCCCACGGTCTGCTGGATCTGCTGGGGGATACCCTGGATATCGCCAGCATAGAGGCGGGCCAGATGACCCTGACCCCGACCCCCTGCGAACTCACGCCGCTGCTGGAATCGGTCACCCGGGTATTCCGGGGCATGGCCGGGCAGAAAGGAGTGCGCTATCGCGTCGAGTTGCCCCGTGCCCCCCTGCCGACCGTGATGATCGATGCCCTTCGGCTGCGCCAGATCCTTTTCAACCTGATCGGCAACGCCATCAAGTTCACGGAGCAGGGCGAGGTGAGCATCAGCGCCACCCTGGCGGGAGACCCCCTGCCCGCCCCCGTGCTGCACCTCGTCATCGCAGATACCGGGGTCGGCATTGCGGCGGACAAGCTGCCCCGGTTGTTCACCCCCTTCTACCGGGCGCACTCCCCCGAGCAGTACCCGGGCAGCGGCCTTGGTCTGAACATCGCCCGGATCCTGTGCCAGATGATGGGGGGAGAGATAGGTGTCGACAGCGAGCCGGGACGGGGGACCCGCCTCGAGATAAGGCTGCCCCTGACGCTGGCGGCGCCGGGTCTCCCGCTGGTGATGGCGACCCCCGTCGACCCTCCCCGGGAGCCGGGGCCCCGGCTGCGGATACTGGTGGTGGATGACAATCATGCCAACCAGATCCTGCTGCGCCAGCAGCTCAAGCACCTGGGACACGACGTCAGCGTGCGCAGCAACGGGTTGGAGGCCCTGCGCGCCGTCGGCAGCCACCCCTTCGATCTCGTCATCACCGACTGCCAGATGCCGGTGATGGATGGTTTCGACCTGACGCGCAACCTGCGTGCCCGTGGCCATGAGCTGCCAGTCTGGGGCTTTACCGCCCACGCCTTGCCCCGGGAGCGGGAGCTCTGCCTGGCCGCCGGCATGAACGACTGCCTGTTCAAACCCATCGGTCTCGCCCGCCTGCGCGCGGCGCTGGCCGATCTGAACAGGGAAGCATGACGGGGCGGAACAAAAGAGAGTCGCGGGTTTGAACGGACGGGAATGGCGGGAAAGGGGATCTCTTGAACGAGGAGGTCAACCCTGTGACAAGATCGCGAGGGCTGGCTCCTCAGCCATGCAGGCAAGACGCCCATGCCGGGTTGCCGGCCATAAAAAAAGACAGCCTTGGCTGTCTTTTTCACTGTGGGCAAGGGATCAGTAGAAGATCCGCTCACCCCGCTCGCTCATCTTGAGCCACACCGGCTTGGTGCTGGTCTTGCTCCAGATCCGGTGCAGGTAGCTGTAGAAGCGGGCGCGATCGCGGCGAAACAGCATCACCGGGAAGGCGAGCAGACCCACCATCAATACGAAGATGCGGCGAAGGATTATCTGAGTCAGAGAGAAGGGATGAAACATGATTTAACGCCTCACTGGTAAGACCACTGAGCAAAGATTACTCCACAATCTGTAGGATTACTACACCAATAAGCCCGTTTTTTTATAAAAAAACCGCCTAAAAACCAGAAAATGAAACCGGGTTACATTATTTAACCAAAGAGCAACAAGACTGGCAAAAACCACTCCCTGGACAAGAGTTAGAACATGGGCAGGTAAATGGAGGGAGAAGGGAATGAAACTGGCAGAAATCGCGATTCTGAGCGTGCTCGGTCTGCTCGCCTGGACACAGTGGCAGGAGTGGCAGCTCAATCGGAATGACGCCATCACGCTGGCGTACCAGGGAGTGCCTGTCGTCAGTCTGTGGCAATGCGGTCAACTGAAGCAGAAGATGGCCGATCTGACCGACCACGCCGCCGAATTGCAACTTCAGTACCGGGGACAATCTCTCGACGACATAAGTCACTATCTGCAAAGAGAGTGGCGCCATCAGGGCTGCGAGCTGTTATTGGCCCAGCAAGGATATTGAACGCAAGGGGATATGCCGAAAGAGGTTCTTGGAATGAAACCTGGCATGGAACAAGGATGAAACCGAGGAAGAAGATGGAGGCACGTTCCGGAGTCGAACCGGACTAAACGGATTTGCAATCCGCTGCATAACCGCTTTGCTAACGCGCCATGCTGACAAGACTGATTGTCTTGAAAGTGATATCCATGATTGGTGCCATGGAAAATTGGAGCGGGAAACGAGACTCGAACTCGCGACCCCGACCTTGGCAAGGTCGTGCTCTACCAACTGAGCTATTCCCGCCTGACTGCATGATGTCAGTTACCCGACAACGAGGCGCATTATACGTACCCCGAGCTCGGGCACAACCCTTTTTTATGACTTTACGCGCTTTTTAGGCGCGTTTGCTCAGGCTTTAAACGCCTTGGTCAAAATTCCTGCCACTCCCTGTGACCCGACGAGCGAATTCAAGATAAAGCCATTGAAATAGTTAGTCTTTAATCAGAAACTCATGCCGCTTAGTAACTGGATTCTCAATTGAAATTCACACCATGAAATGGATCTTCAGGCCTCGTGGGCTCAGACCGCAGCTGATGCTGGCTTTCTTCATGTTGGGCCTGGTGCCCTTCCTGGTCGTCACCCTGTTTTTCCTCTATAGCCACGGCAAGGATCTCACCACCCAGACCTCCAACCATCTGGTGTCGGTGCGCAACATCAAGAAGAGCCAGCTGGAAGACTACTTCGGCAACCTCAAAGAGCAGATCATCAACTTCTCCCAGCAGGACTTTGCCGGCAACAGTATCGGTCGCTTCTACGGTTTCACCGGGGCCTTCGAAAAACTCGGCACCACGCCGCAGGAGGCCCGCGCCCGCGCCCAGGCCCGCTATGTGCCCGGCTCCTGGGACAAGCTGCAACAACCCGACAGCCAGGTGGAGATAGAGCCCTCCATCAGCGCCCTCATCCTCGCCGACGAGATGTATGGCCGGGTGCACCAGCGTTTTCACCGTGGCTATGCCGGCATGGTGCGCAAGTCCAACTACAGCGACATCTTCCTGGTCGACCTCAACGGCGACGTTGTCTACTCGGTCACCAAGCACCCTAACTTCGCCACCAACCTGCTCTCCGGCCCCTACCAGTCAAGCGGTCTTGGCAACACCTTCGCCAAGATCAAGCGGCGCCTCGATGGCGGCCAGAAGCCCCAGCAGATCTTCGAGTTCACCGACTTTGGCCGCAACGAACTGACCGGCCAGGTGGTCGCCTATCTGGCCGCCCCGGTGATGCAATACGACTATGTGCGCGGTGTGGTGATCTTCGAACTGCTGCCGGACAAGCTCAACCAGATCATGGCGGAGCGGGAGGGGCTCGGCGAGACCGGCGAGACCATCCTCATCGGCCCGGACAAGCGGATGCGCGCCAACGCCTCCCTCGCCCCCGAATTCAGCGTCGAGAACAGCTTCAGCCCCGACTTCCGGCCACTGCAGACGCCGCTGGTCATCAAGGCGCTCTCCGGCGAGCAGGGGGTCGGTCCCTTCCTCTCCTATCACGATGACGAGGTGCTGGCTGCCTACACCCAGGTCAAGGTGTTCGACACCGAGTGGGCCTTCATCGCCGAGATCTCCACCCGCGAGGCCTATGCCCCGATCCGTCAGCTGGAAACCCTGGTGATCCTGCTGGGGGCGGGCTCATTGCTGCTGCTGATCCTGTTCTCCCGCTGGCTCTCCCACTCCATCACGGCGCCGCTGCGCTCCCTCACCGCCGCCGCCGAGCAGGTGGCCGACGGCGCCCTGGAACACCCCATCACCATACCGCGCACCGATGACGACATCGACCGGCTGGCCCAGGCGTTTCGCCACATGCAGCGCTCGGTGAAAGACAAGATAGAACTCATCGAGCGCCAGACCCAGGAGCTGCAACAGCAGGTCAAGCTGACCCACAAGCAGAACCTCAGCCTGCAGCAGGCTGACAAGCTCAAAGACGAACTGCTGGCCAACACCTCCCATGAGCTGCGCACCCCCATCCACGGCATCAAGGGGATGGCCGAGTCCATGCTCGCCAGCCAGCAGGACTTGACCGAGGGACAGCAGAAACAACTCGGCCTCATCATCAAGAGTGCCGACGGCCTGGCGCGGCTGGTGGACGATCTGCTCGACTACCACCAGATGCGCTACGGCCAGCTGGAGATCCACCCCCAGCCCGTCTCTTCCAAGGGGGTGATCCGGCTGGTGCTGGATCTCTGCCAGCACCTGGTGCAAGCCAAGCCCCTCACCCTGGTGGACATCAGCCCGGCGGAGCTGCCGCCGGTGCTGGCGGACGAGCAGCGACTCGAACAGGTGCTCTACAACCTGGTGGGCAACGCCATCAAGTACACGCCTCAGGGCAAGGTGGTGCTGAGCGCCCTGGTGGAGGGCAACTTCCTGCGCATCAAGGTGACCGACACCGGCATAGGCATCGGCAAGGACCATCTGGAGCACATCTTCGAGCCACTGGTACAAATAAGCCCGGAGGTGAGCAAGCAGGGGGCCGGCCTTGGCCTCTCCATCACCCGCCAGCTGGTGCACCTGATGGGGGGCGAGCTGTTTGTGGAGAGCGAGCCGAGCGTCGGCTCCACCTTCGCCTTCACCCTGCCGCTCGCCAGCGGCAAGGCGGGCAGCCTGACGCTGGACAGCCGCCAGATTGAGCATCAGCTGGTGCGCCAGCAGCCCCTCATCCTGCCGGACTGGGAGAGCGATGACCTCCCCCCGCCCCCACCTGGCGCCCCCCTCATCCTGGTGGTGGATGACGAGCCCATCAACCTGCACATCCTCCGCCACCTGCTGCAACCCTGCGGCTACCGCATACTGCCGAGCAGCGACGGCCACGACGCCCTGGCCAAGCTGGCCCAGGAGCCGGTGGATCTCATCCTGCTGGACGTGATGATGCCGACGCTCTCCGGCTTCGACGTCTGTCGCCGCCTGCGGGAACAACATCCCAAGGACAAGCTGCCGGTGCTGCTGCTCACCGCCCTCAACCAGCCCAAGGACATCGAAGAGGGCTTCAACGCCGGGGCCAACGACTACCTGGTGAAACCCTTCTGCAAGGAGGAGCTGTTTGCCCGGGTCAGGGCCCTGCTGGAGGCCTGCGCCGGCCGCGCCTCCCTGGTGGAGAATCACCTGCTCAAGCAGGAGATAGAGCACCGCCTGCGCCTGCAGGCCCAGCTGCATCAGGATCAGGAGCGGCTGCTGACGCTGCTCGGGGAAGGGGCCGATCCCATGGTCTTCATCGACGAGCAGGGGGTGGTGCTGTTTGCCTCCCGCGCCCTGGCCCGCCTACTGGGCCAGGAGCCTGAAGCCATGGAAGGACAACCGCTGGACGAGTGGCTGGCGACCCCGCTGGCGAGCCAGTGGCCCGACATGGTGGCGCGACCGGAGCAGGATCTGAGCTTCCTGGTGGCGGGTCAGAAGGACGGGCTCAATGCCCGGGCCCTGCCCATCAGCCTGGGGGGCCAGCACGCCTTCGCCCTCACCCTCAGCACGGAGCAGCGTCAGGACGACAACCGGGTGATGGCGCTGGAGAACGCCCTCAAGAGCCTGTCACGCCAGGCCATCATCGAGGATGGCCAGTTGCTGGGTGAACTGAGCCGGCTGGGCGGGGAGTTCAGATCACTCGCGGACAACCTCATTCGCCAGCAGGATGACGAGCCCCTACGCCGGGCCCTGGTGGACACCATGCGCCTCACCCTGGAGACCTGGCAGCAGAGCACCGGCAAGGGCAAGATAGTGCTGGCGGAGAAGAGCAAGCTGTGGCGGGTCTACATGGACAGATCCAGCCCCCAGACCCGCACCCTCGACAAATACCTGAGCCTGGACACCCTGCCCAAGGCGCCGCGCTGGAAGACGGTGGTGGCCAGCGCCGAATACGTGCTCAAGCAGTGCCCCTTGAGCGAAGTGCAGCAGCAGAGCCTGCACCAGAGCACCCAGCTGCTGCGCCAGCTCGCCAGCCGCAAAGGCTGAGGTTCCGCTGCAATCTCGGGTGGCCTCTCTTCCGCTGACGAAATGAGCCTGAGACATCGAGCAGATGACATGCCTAAAACACCACACCCGCGAATGACGCGGGTGTGGTGTTTTAGAGGTTGTGCCATTGGGGCGAAGGGGCTGCTCCGGCGGTGCGACTCAGCAAGCGGCCCGGCGCGGATACAGCCTACCCCATGTCAGCCAACGCTCACCTCCCCCCAAGGGCGCCGGTAGCCCAAGGCCCATGGGATGAGGCCTGTTCACCCAGGCCTATCCTCTGTCACCCGGCTTATGGCTTCAATTCTCTATTCACCTGGGCGAAGGATTTGGGCCAGGGATCCGCCTTCTGCAGGGCTGGCGACAACTGACGAATGGCCGCCTGCGCCTGGCTCAGGCCGACATAATCCCCTTTCAGCACCACATACCAGGGACTGCCATGGTAGTTGGTGCGATAGATCCACACCTGGTCGGCGAGCCGATTGACGCGCACGAACTGCGCTACGGCATCCAGACTGCTCGCTCCCATCAGCTGGATGCTGAGGTGGTTGATGTTCTTCTGGTGCAGGACGCTGGCGGGCGTCAGGTTGACCTTGCCGGACGCCTTGCCTTGCGGCTCGGGCACGGTGGCTGGTTTAGACAGCGATTTCGCTGCCGGCTTGGACACAGGCTCCGGGGCAGGCGTGGACACGGGCTCGGGGATTGCGGCAGGCTCGATCGCAACCAAAGGCGCCGAGGGGGCAGGTATTGGCGGCTCAGTCTGCACGACGTCTTCGGCCACGATCGGCAGGGCGCCGCTGACCGGCACATCCAGCATGGGGGTCAGCTTGCCGGCCGTACCGTCGGCCTGCCGTTCGATCGACTCGGGAGAAGAAGGCAGGAACCCGGTCTCAGCCGGCGGGATCAACGTCGCTGCGGCGCCACTGACCTGATCCGTAGCGGCCTCCCCCACCTCGGGCTCGTCCTGCCGAGCCGTGGGGCTCACATAGCTCAATATCAGCAAGCAGAGGGCGCCGGCGGCCAGACCAATGGCTATCTGGCGAATGAGAGAAGAGGGATTGCACTTGCTCAGATGGCATTCGGTCATCATGTCCTCCAGGACGGCATGAGAATGGGGGCGCCGATGCGGCAGAAAGAGATCATGGACCGGCATCGGGGCCGGCAGCTCATACGGCAGGAAATTGATATCGTCCGTGAGAGCGAGCCCTGACCAGGGTGTCACCCCATGTCGCTGTCCCTCTGCGTCTCGGCGGGATGGAAGATGGACAGGCATGACTGGGCCGGCAGCCACCTCTGGTTGCCATTCGCAGCTCCGCATCAACACCGGAGCACCATACCGGGGCAGCGCTGAACTTGGCCTGAATCCTTGGGCTATCCAGGGGCATTGGCCGCGTTCAGACGCTTGTTTCCTCTGGTATTTACCCCGTTTCGCCCTCGATGGTCGCTTTCCTGCGCCCCATTCCCCCGGGGGCGGGTCATCATGGTGCTTCCCGCTGTCGGCGCCATATGCAAAGGCATCTGGCTTCAGCTTCACAGTCTCAACGTGTCGATGAGGGCTCTCAAGGCGGGCGACACGTTGCGATGGGGGTAGTAGAGATACAGGCCCTCCAGCCGATGGCTGAACCGCTGTAACACCCGGATCAGGGTTCCGCGCGCCAGTTCATCGGTGACCAGCTCCTCCGGGACATAGGCCAACCCCAACCCCATTCTTGCTGCCGCCGCCTCCATGTAGCTGTCGGAGAAGACCCACTGCCCCTGCGGCCGATGCTTGACGAGTTTGCCCTCCTGCCACAGCTCCCACTGATAGAGGCTGCCATCGGCAAACTGGTAGGCAATGCAGGGGTGTAGCGCCAGATCGGCCGGCGTCTGCGGAAAGCCGTATTGCAGAAAATGATCCGGCGTGGCCACCATCACCATCTCCATATCCGGGGTGATGCGCACGGCAACCATCCCCTCGTCCACCTCGCCACCCAGCCGCACGCCGGCATCGAAACGCTCATCGATGATGTTCACGAAGCGGCTTTCACTGATGAGTTCCAGCCGGATATCAGGATAGTGCTGCCTGAAGATGGCCAGCTTGGGCAGCAACACCTTGTCGATGGCGTGCTGGCTGGCATTGATCCTCACCGTGCCGGAAGGGGTGTCGCGAAAGTGGGCGAGGGTGGCCAGCCCCGCATCCAGGGACTGAAAGCTGCTCAGTGCCGTGCGGTACAGCTGTTCGCCAGCCTGGGTCAGTGACAGGCTGCGGGTGGTGCGCACCAGCAGTTGCACCCCGAGCCGGGCTTCGAGATCCCGGATGGTGCGGCTGATCCCGGACTGGGCCAACCCCAGCCTGGCAGCCGCCCGGGTAAAGCTGCCTTCCCGGGCGACCAGCATGAAGACGTGGAGATCGTTGTAATTCTCGCGGCTTGTCATCTTGTTCCACCCAGATTTTTTTCAGCCAGCCATGGTTTGTTCAACGCCCTTTGGACGCCCAGATTAAGAACCCATACACATTAATGTTATCAAAAAACCGATCTAATCATCACCAATGGTTCTAACTAGAATGCAGCTCATGGTTCACAACACCATCCCCCCCAGAACCACGGATCAGAAATCCGATTTCAAGGAGCGTTGCCATGAATGTTCTCCCCAAGAAGCTGACCGCTATCGCGTCTGCCCTGCTGCTGGGCGCAGCATTAACCGGAGTCTCCACGATGAGCCATGCCCAAACTGCCAATCCCACTGAACCCGTCTCCATGGTGACCCAATGGGACAAGACCTTTGCCCAGAGCGACAAGGTCGAGCATCGCAAGGTGAGCTTCAAGAACCGCTACGGCCTGACCCTGGTCGCTGACCTCTACCTGCCGAAGAACCGGGGAAACGCCAGGCTGGCGGCCATTGCCGTGAGCGGCCCCTTTGGCGCGGTGAAGGAGCAGTCGAGCGGTCTCTATGCCCAGACCCTGGCCGAGCACGGTTTCGTCACCCTGGCGTTTGACCCCTCCTATACCGGCGAGAGTGGTGGGCAACCGCGCGACGTGGCCTCCCCCGACATCAACACCGAAGACTTCAGTGCCGCCGTCGATTTTCTCGGTCTGCAACAAGAGGTCGACCGCAATCGTATCGGCCTGTTGGGCATCTGTGGCTGGGGTGGCATGGCCCTCAATGCCGCCGCTGCCGATACTCGCGTCAAAGCCGTGGCGACCAGCGTGATGTATGACATGAGTCGAGCCATGGGGCATGGCGTGGGCGATGGCAAGGATCGTTACACCACTGCCGATCGCCGCGCCATATTGAAACACCTGAACGAACAACGCTGGCAAGACGCAGAAAGTGGCTCTTTTGCCCATAGCAATCACGATCTCTATGTCGACCAGAAGGGTAACGTCACGGCAGCCAACCGGACCCTGCCAGAGGCACTGCCGGACAATCCACATCCAGTACTCAAGGAGTTCTTCGACTACTACCGTGTCCCGCGCGGTTTCCATGCGCGTTCGGTGAACTCCAATGGTGCCTGGACCACCACCATGCCGCTGTCGTTTATGAATATGCCGCTGCTTAGCTATGCCAGCGAGATCAACATTCCTGCGCTGATCGTCACCGGCGAGAATGCCCACTCGCGCTACTTTGCCGAAGATGCCTTCAAGGCGGTAGGCAGCCAGCAAAAAGAACTGGTCGTGGTGCCGGGCGCCAACCATGTGGATCTCTACGATAACGAGGCAGGCAAGATCCCCTTTGGTCGGTTTGAGCAGTTCTTCAAGACCAACTTGAAGTAAAAACCAGTAACGCGGCGGGCCATCCCGCCGCATCTTTCTCATCGGTGGCCACGCGAGATTGCAAGTCTGTGCAATGGCACCATGTCGGGGAAAAAATGATGACCAGAGGCATGTTGACCCGCGCTATGGCCCTGTTGCTGATGGCGACCAGCGCGGTCGCAGCCACAGACGAGGTCAGTCATAGCAGGAGAGAGACCATGAACATCAGGATGACAATGGCTGGCCAGATCATCACGGCCAGCCTGGAAGAGAGTGACAGCGCCCGGGATTTTTTCGCCATGCTCCCCCTGACATTGCCGTTCGAAAACTATGCCGAGACCGAGAAGATTGCCTATCTACCGGGCAAATTGACCACCCAGACGGCGCCAGAGGGGATAGACCCGCAAGTCGGAGACATCGCCTACTACGCCCCCTGGGGCAACCTGGCTATCTACTACAGGGACTTCGGTTACTCGAGCGGCCTCATCCGCCTGGGGCGCATTACATCGGGTCTGGATGCCTTGACCGCCCAACCCTCGGGCACTCTCACCATTGAAGCCGTCAAATGACTCAGCCCCCTTTCAATATCAGGTCGTGAAATGAAGACTCATCATGCCGCTGTCGAACCCCTCCCCGTGGTACAAGAACATTGGGGGGCCGTGGGAGCCATGTCCCTCTGCGTGGCCCTGCTGATCGCCGCCGAGTTTATGCCGGTCAGCCTGCTGACCCCGATCGCCCGCGATCTCGGTGCCAGCGATGGCCTGGCGGGCCTTGCCATCTCCATCTCGGGTCTCTTCGCCGTCATCGCCAGCCTGCTGGTCACCCGGGTCTGTGCTCACCATGAGCGGCGCCATGTGCTGATGGGATTGGCACTGATGATGTTGCTCTCCCTCATCCTGATCGCACTGAGCCCCAACTTTGCGCTGCTGATGTTGGCCCGGGCCCTGCTGGGGGTGGTGGTCGGCGGATTCTGGGCTCTGGCCACCGCCACCCTCATGAGGCTGGTGGCCCCCGACTCGGTGCCCAGAGCCCTCGGTCTCATGTACACCGGCAATGCCGTCGCGACCGCCTTTGCCGCTCCGCTCGGCAGTTATCTGGGTGGCATCATCGGCTGGCGGGGCGTGTTCTGGCTGTTGGCCCCGCTGGTGGTGCTGAACCTGGTGTGGATGGCCGTCAGCCTGCCCTCGATGCGAAGCGAACGCCGCGTGACACAAGCGTTGGGACTGCTGAAGCGGCCCAATGTGGCGATGGCCATGCTCGGCGTCATGTTCACCTTTGCAGGCGCCTTCTGTGCGTTTACCTACTTCCGGCCGTTTCTGGAGACCCGTACCCAAACCAGCCTGCCGGAGCTATCCTCCCTGCTGCTGGCACTCGGAGTGGCCGGATTCGTGGGCACCACTGTGGCCAGCGCTACCCTGTATCGCCACCTCTATCGGCTGCTGCGATGGCTGCCCCTGATGCTTGCGCTCATCACCCTTGGCCTGCTCGCCATGCAGCGCTCCTTCTGGGGCGTCGCGCTGATGCTGACCCTGTGGGGCGCCATCAATGCCGCCATTCCGGTTGCCTGGTCCGCCTGGATAGCCCGGGGGATCCACGATGCCCCCGAGAGTGGCGGCGGCCTCATCGTGGCCGCCATCCAGCTCGCCATCATGCTGGGAGCCGGCATCGGAGGCTGGCTGCTCGATCACTACACCATAGGCGCCACCCTGGCTGGCAGCGCCGCGCTGTTGATGGTGGCCACCCTGGTGGTGGGCAACGGCAAGCGGCTGCAACCCGCCCGGGTGAACGCATGATGATCCGATCTCGTGACTCAACCGCCCAAGACACTGCGCCGCCCATGTGTTGCACCGAGATTCCCCGGCGACGGAAGCCAGCTCAGCGGGGAGAACATCATGATTAAATCAGTCAACGCTCATGCTGCCACCCCGGCCACGGCACAGCTGGCATGCAATCCCATCACTCGCCGACGGCCACGCCCCGATGATGTGGAGATCGACACTCTCTGTTGCGGCGTCTGCAATTCGGATCTGTACGCCGCCCGCAATGACGGGGGCTGATCCCGCTATCCCATAGTGCCGGGCCATGAAATCATCGGTTGGGTGGTTGCCGTCAGCTGTCAGGTCAACAGGTTCAAGGCAGGCGACAGGGGCGGGGTCGGCTGCATGGTGGACGCCTGCGGTCATGGCGAGGCGTGCAAAGAGGGCACTACGGCGCAACCGTGACTCACACCTATGGTGCCCCGACCGTATCGACGGCAGCACGCTGTCCCATGACCCAGAGCATGGGCCGGCGTGGCAACGGCTGGGAACGCCTCGATGGCATGGCACGGTTGTTCAGAAGCCTCAAGTCAGAGTGGCTCCCGACAAGGGGATACATAAACCTGCGGGAGGTGAAGCGGAATAGCAGTTATTACCTGATGGATGACTACCACTGGCGACGTCCACATCAGCACCATGACGGGATACCGCCGAGAGTCGGCCCAACCGGGTGTCTGGATGTCGTTGACCAAGGCACATCGGCCCTGAAGCAGGCGTCGTGACTCACCAGGTTGAAGCCAAACCTGAGGTGCGGATGGCGGAGAACATCACCATCAAGGTGCGAGGCAAGCACCAGCAAACCGGTGAGTACGGCGCCGATGAGTTCAAAGGCCAACGCATCGATATCGACGAACTGGCAATGCCCTTTCTCATTCACGGGAGGGACATGGGTACCTCGCTCACCCACATCCCAAGTGGCTACCGCATCACGCCGTTCGACGGGTGGCAGAATACGGTTCGCTGCCGGTGCGACTCCATGCCATGCCCGTTATCAATCAGATAACCGACTCTGCTCGTTGCAGCGCAACTCCCTACACCTGGAACGTTCATTTACAAGCAGCATAAGGGGCCAGCACGCTCAGCGCCGGCCCTTGACATCAAAGGAGGAGCCGTCTTATCACCAGGCTGCATCTGTGCAAACGGCACGTGTTGCCTGCGCACCGCATCGCGCCCATCAAGTAGGGTCAGGCCGGCTGTTTGGCCACTGGCCGACAGAGTCTCAAGTGATGCATCACCGTGAGCCCCCCGACTGCATCAAGCACGCCCGGCGCTATCGGGGTCGGCAAGCGAACCCGACCGGACTCCCGGAACAACTGGCCAAGCTACACCGCCACCACAACGTGCCCGATACCACCATCAGCATTCACACCGAGCTTCACTGCAAGCGACTTGTTATTTTTTATGGCTGAGCACCCATTCGGCCAAGGTCTTGGCCTCCTCTTCCGTGACGGCGTTGGCCGGCATGGGCACTGCCCCCCAGGTGCCCTGGGTACCGTTCTTGATGCGGCCTGCCAACAGGGTGGCCGCGTCTGCCTGTCCGTCATACTTGGCCGCGACCTCCTTGAATGAGGGGCCGACCAGCTTGGCATCCACCATGTGGCAACCCACGCAAGGCTTGCTCTTGAATAACGTCTCGCCGTCAGTTGCCATGGCCGGTTGCAGACAAACAGCAGCTCCCAGGACAAGCAGTGAAAACACGTTTCTTTTCATATTGGTATTTCCTTATGTTGATGGAGGCAGCAATGCCCCGCTTGGTATCCGGCTACTCGCATCCCGCACTCCGTCATGCTGACGGCCCGACGCGACCAAAGGCTGCAGAGATTGGGGGTAACCGGATGGTGTTTTCTTACTGGCTCTCTTTTTCGCCCAGCATGTTACGAAATCCCCGCACGGCCTTGCCCAGATCCGAACCGATGCCACTCAGGCGTCCAGTACCAAACAACACGATGACAATGGCGAGAATAATCAATAGCTTCCAAACGCTGATCCCCATCATGGGAGCATCCTCCTGCGATGTAATGAGTGATAAGGGGTGAAAAAGCCTATCAATGGGCCGCCGGGCTGCCGTGCGGTTCAGCTGGATGGGACTGGGGATCAGGTTGCAGCAAGGCAAGATCTATCTGCTCGAACCGCACCAGCCTGCCGCCCTGGCTGGTTGCAAACCTTTCGGCATCCTCCTCGCGGGCGAACGAGGCCAGTGCAGCCCCCATGGCCCCCTTCAGGTTGGCGCCGACGACATAAAAGGCCTGTCGGGCATCGATGAGGGCATCATCATCCGGTTTTTCCCAGGTCGAGCGTGCCATGTCATGCACATACAGGGTGACATCTTGTTCCCGGTTCTCCGGTTGCAGCCACCAGCCAAACATCTCGGCCGTAGAGCAGAATTTCATCGCACCCTGTTTAGCCACTGCCTCGCCCTTGGGGCCGGGAAAGCCGGTGATCGCCATGCCGCAGATGTGGCACTCGTCGCCGGAGTGAAAGGCAACGGGATCATAAACGTGCGGGTTCGAGTCGACATCGTTGCAACCAGCCAGCGCCAGCAGCAGGGCCATCAGGCTGCCTTTAAGATAAAAATTATTTGAATTCAGCATATTACTATCCTTGTTATACCCGGCTCAGACCGAGCGACGACGAAACACGGCATAAGCCAGCCACAGCGACACGCCGACCCACAACAACAGGCAGAACCCAAGCATGTCGGTAGAAAAGGGCAATTCACTCCCGAGGGAGAGCACCCCCAACCCGCCACTCTCCCCTTCGAAGCCGGAGAGGTTGATCAGCCGATAGATATCGGCCGGATTGAGCAATAGCAGCCAGGGCAAGAGGGTGGCGCTGAAATGGCCCTCGCTCAGCACCAGCAGTGCCAGCAACAGCAGATCAAACACCAGTACGAACAGGAACCAGACGCCCAGCGCCAACCCGGCGGCACGGGACTTCTCGCTGACCTTGCTGCTCAGTACATAGGCCATGGCGAGGAAGACCCAGCCCAACAGGGTGGATGACACCATGAAACGGCCGAACGCCCAGACCAGGGTGGAGAGGGAGATATCCTCCACCAGCACGGCAATGGCCAGGGCGGCGCAGCCAAAACCGAGCAGGGTCGCCAGTGCCAGGATCAGGCCGTGACCGACAAACTTGCCCATCAGGATCTGGCCGTGGCCGAGGGGATAGGTCAGCAGCAGCATCAGAGTGCCGCTCTCCTCCTCGCCAACAATGGCGTCATAGGCCAGCAGCAAGGCGATGAGGGGCATCAGGAAGGTCGCAAGGCTCGCCAGACTGGCGATGGTGGCGGGAATGGAGGTAAATCCCAGCTGGCCGGAGACGGCAGCACCGAGCCAGGCAATGCCGACCGCCAGCACCGCAAACAGCAGGCTGATGGCCAGTAGCCAGCGGTTGCGCAGACCATCGCTGAACTCCTTGCGGGCAATGTTCCAGACCTGATTCATGGCCGTACCTCCTTCCGGTTCGCCTGATCGGCTCGCGCCATGTAGTGGCAATAGAGATCTTCCAGCGAAGGTTGATGCACCTCTATGTCACCGGGCTCGCATTCCCCCAGTAACTCGCGCAGCAACGCCAGCTTGTGGCCATTGTGCACCACTACTTCCACGCTCTGTGCATCGAGCAAGCGAGCCTGATGGCCCGCCTCCCGCCAGCGGCCAATCCAATGGTTGCCATCCTCCAATCCATGGATGCGCATCCGCACCGGCAAGCCAGTGTCGGCGCGCAACTGGGCGAGATCACCCACGGCTTGCAAGCGGCCACCGGCCAGAATGGCGACGCGATTGAGGTGGGCCTCCACCCCGGCAAGCGCGTGGGAGCAGAGGATGATGCTGGTGCCCCCCTGGCGCAGGCGATCGATCAGCTGATAGAGCTCTTGGGTGGCGATGGGATCCAGCCCCACCGTGGGTTCATCGAGCAACAGCAGACGCGGCTCGCCAAGCAGTGCCTGAGCCAGACCGAGCCGCTGGCGCATCCCCTTGGAGTAAGTCTTCACCCGACGCGCCGCCGCATGGCTGAGCCCGACCTGGTCCAGCAACTCCACTACCTGCTGGGGGGCTGCACCCCGCAGACGGGCAAAATGGGCGAGGGTCTCCCGCCCCGTGAGCTGTGGATAAAAGGTTACGTTTTCCGGCAGATAACCGAGCTGACGGCGCACGTTGAGATCCTGTGGCTGACCGCCGAGTACCTGCACCCGCCCTTCACTCGGGCTCAACAGGCCGAGGATCAGCTTCATGCTGGTAGTCTTGCCCGCACCGTTATGGCCGAACAGCCCCAGCACCTCACCTTCCTGCAGGCTCAGGTTCACGTCCTGCAATATGGTCATGCCACCGATGCGCTGGTGTACGCCCTGAATGTCGACCGCGTTCATGAGGGGTTCTCCTGTGGATGAGGGGCGATGGCCGGAGGCAGCATCAGCGGGTAGCTATCCTGCACACCGGGAGATTTGATGATGGGGAAGGCGCGCTGGGCCCAGCGCAGCACCTCGATGCCGGGGCTGTTCATTAGCAGTCGGACCTGCGGATAGCGCCAGAGCAGCCTGTCCACGTTGTCGTTCGGTTCGTAGGCCACCTCTCCCAACCCGTCGTTGTTACGGTCCCAGCCCAGATAATCGCTCCAGTAGTTGCCGCGGCCCGCCACCGACCACTCCTGCCGCCGGGAGGCGACATATTTGACCTGTTGCCGATTGTTAATAAAGGCGTTGTCGCTGATGAGGTTGTCTTCCGATCCCGCAGTGAGATGGATTCCCAGCGCGCTGCGCTCGAAACGGTTGTGCTCGATGCGGTTGAAGAGCGAGTTGTAGATAAACAACGCCTTGCCCTCGGAACCGGAGATCATGCCTTCGCCCGCGCCCCCGTCACGAACCTCCGTGACCAGATTGTCCCTGAGGGTGGAATAGGTGATGTAGTTCATCAGGATCCCGTAGTTCTGATCCTGCTCGGAACGATTGCCGATCACAGTCAACTTGCGACTCTGCATGAGTGCATAACCGGTGCGGGTGCGGCGGGTCAGGTTGCCGATCACCCGGTTGTCGTTAGAAAACATGTAATGAATGCCGTAGCGCAGATCTTCCAGCTGATTGCCTTCGAGGCTGTTGCCGTTGGAGGTGTCGATATAGATGCCATCACGGGCGTGGCGTACCCGATTACCGATGACCCGCGCCCCGTGCACGGCATAGAGATGAATGCCATTGCCACGATCCTGCGAACGCAGTCGCAGCTCTCCCTCGATCACGTTATCCAGCAGGCTGACGTTGCTCGTGCCATCCACCCAGATCCCGCTGGCCGGTCCTTGCATCCGATTGGCCTGCACCTTGGCGTGACTGGCTTCCCGCTGGATGAAGACAGCGGCATTGAGCTTGGTGAGGTTGCTACCCCAGTTGATCAGAGTACAGCCCTGCACCGTCACGTTCGGCGCCGCGATGGTGAGGGCATTGCCCTCCCCTTCAGCATTGATCACCGCCCCCGCCTCGCAACGGAGCATCAGGGATTCTTCAATACGAAACTGCCCCCGGTACTCTCCGGCAGGCAGACGCCAACGCGCCTCTCCATCGGGTTGCAAGGGCAGGGAACGAATGGATTGAGGTGCCGCAAAGGCCGCACCAATGCAGCAGCATCCCAGCACCAACAGCGCAACAGTGCTCCGGGCCTGCCTTGGCAAGGTCGGTAATACCGATAGAGGGTTCATGTCCTGGATCCTGGATATTCGGGTGGTGTCGATGCCATCGGCACCACCCGACACTATGGTTAGGCTGGCTCGACCAGCATGCGACCAACCATTTCCATGTGGAGTGCATGACAGAACCAACTGCAATAGTACCAATGCAGGCCCGGCTTATCGGCGGTGAAGGTAATGGAGGACGTCTGCTGCGGGCTGATCTCCATGCTGGCGCCATGGTTGACCATGACGAAGCCGTGGCTGACATCCTCGATCTGATCGATGTTGGTAATCACCACCGTGACTTCATCCCCCTGCTTGACCTTGAACTCGGTGATCCCATAGGCCGGGGCCATCGAGGTCATGTAGACCCGCACCTTGTTGCCATCGCGGATCACCTTGTTATCGGTCTCCAGCTTGACGCCGTCTTTTGCCGCCATCTCTACGGTGGGTGCGAAGAAAGGATCCTTGCGATCCCACAGCTTGCGGGTCTTGATCTGATCCCGGCGGGCCAGGATGCAGTCGTGGGGCTCGGCGAAAGTGGGACCATCATGCACCAGCTTCATCTCCTCACCGGAGATGTCGATCAGCTGATCGTTTTCCGGGTGGAGCGGGCCGGTAGGCAGAAAACGGTCCTTGGAGAACTTGCACAGCGCCACCAACCATTTGCCATCGGCTTCGCTGGTTTCCGTCAGGGACGCATGCAAGTGGCCGGGTTGATACTGCACATCGAGTTTCTGTCTGATGTAGTCGACCTTCTCGCCCTGATAGGCACGCACCGCGTCGGCCATGTTCCACTTCACCACCTGGCTGTCGATGAACAGCGTGGTATAGGCATTGCCGCGGCCATCGAAGGTAGTGTGCAACGGACCCAGACCCAGCTCAGGCTCGGCCGCGATCACCTCGCGCGGGTCCTTGAGCTTGCCCGCGAACAGATCGTCGAGCTTGGCGATCTCGATCATGCTCACGGTCGGTGACAACTTGCCGTTGGCGATGAAGTACTTGCCGTCGGACGAGGTGTTGCAACCGTGGGGATTTTTTGGCACCGGGATATAGCGAGTCAGTTCGGAGCCTTCCCGCCCGTCAACCACCGGCACCTTGGAGTCACCCAGCGTCACGAACTTGCCGGCCTTGATGGCTGCCTCGATACGCGGGATGTTGAATACCACCACCCAGTCACGCTCGTTGCGCATCATGCCACCCAGATCGTAGGCCTTCTCCGAGTTGTAGCAGGTAGACGCCGCATAGGTGCCGGTGTAGTCCGCATCGGTGTTATCCAGGTTGCCATCGACAATCACCTGGAAGGCCATCTCCATCTTCTCCGCGTCGATGACGTTGAACAGGGTGTAGCTGTTTTTATCCTGCAGATCGAAGGTGGTGCCGTCGTTGGGATGGGGAATGACGAACTCGGCGTTGGCAAACACGTACTTGGTGTACGGCACCTTCTGCAGGCGCAGGCCGTGAATGGCCTGGACGTTGGGCACCGTCAGCATCTTGTCGCACTTCATGATGTCCAGCCGGATGCGGGCCACCCGGCTATTGGCCTTGTCGTTGATGAACAGGTACTTGCCGTCGTATTTGCCGTCGGTCATGGAGATATGGGGGTGGTGACAATCACCGTTCAGGAACTTGACGCTTTCGCCCATGATGTGGCGGCTTTCATTGGTCAGCCCCCAGCCGGTGGCGGAATCGACGTTGAACACAGGAATACGCATCAATTCACGCATGGAGGGGATGCCCAGGACCCGCACCTCACCCTGATGACCACCACTCCAGAAGCCGTAGTAGTCATCGAGATCCCCTGGCGCGACATGAATGTTCTGCTTGGCCTCGGAAACGGCCGCGGCCCAGCTCTCCCGGCTCATCACCGCGCCACCAAAGGCCGTGGTGGCCAGCGCGGCCCCCGTCAGGGCACCTGCCCCCTTGAAGAAGCTGCGACGGCTGAGGCCGCCTTGACTCAACTCCTGCTCGGCATTCTCAGGATACTTATCACTCATAAACCGACTCCTTTATCGTTTTTGACGGGGCGAACGGACTCGCCTCACGAGGGTTATTGATTGTTCAGGTTTCAATTGAGGTGACAGGTATCCGTTCAATACCAACCTGTCCTTGGCCGCCACGTTTGGCCTGCTTGTTTTTCATCACTAACGGCAAGCACTTGCGCTCATTGTGATAGGTCATCTGACAATCGAGGCAATAGTGGCATTCGTTGGCGTTGATCCGCCCATCCGGGTGGATGGCCTGGATCTCGCATTCCTTGGCACAGAGCTGGCAGGGGCTGCCGCACTCCTTGCGCCGCTTGAGCCAGTCGAACTGGCGCAGCTTGGTGGGGATCGCCAGCGCAGCCCCCAGCGGGCAGATGTAACGACAGTAGACCTTGCGGGTGAAGAGGTTGATCACCAGCAGGAGCGCGGCGTACAACACGAACCACCATTGACGATCGAACCCGAGGATGATGGCCGTCTTGAAGGGTTCCACTTCGGCGGCCTGTTCGGCCATCTGCATCGACTCCAGCGAGATGCCGAAAAGCACCAGCAGGATGATGTACTTGATGGCCCAAAGCCGTTCGTGCACCGCAAAGGGAAGCTCGAACTGGCGGACCTTCAGTTTTCGCGCCGCCTCATTGATCAGCTCCTGCAACGCGCCAAACGGGCAGAGCCAGCCACAGAACACGCCACGGCCCCAGAGCAGAATGGTGGCGGCTGTGAAGGTCCAGAGGATGAAGAGGACGGGATCGGTGAGGAACAGCTCCCAGCGAAAATCTTGGAACAGCGCATGGACAAAGGTCAGCACATTGACCACCGAGAGCTGTCCCAGCGCATACCAGCCGATGTAGGTCACGGTGAACAACAGGTATCCACGGCGCAGCCAGTGCAGAAAATGGGGTCGCCGGGTGAACCTGTCCTGGAAGAACAGGATGGTGGTGAGCAGCAGCAGCGCAAGCCCGATGATGCCGATCTGCACGCTCTTCTGGTACCAGATCTTCACCCACAGCGGTCGCGCGGCCTCTTCGGCCGCGGCCAGCTCCTCGGCACTCGGCAGGGGGCGTGTCAGATAGGATTCGGGCAACTGGTAAGCAAGCTCAAAACTGCTGAAGACCCCCTTGACCGGCCCGGTCTGGCGGCGCACCAGCAATTCCAGGCTCCAGGGCGAGCCGGGATCAAATGCCGCATGGGCACGGATGGTAAAGATCGCCATCTCGTCAAACTCAGGCATTCCCTCTGCATAGACATCGTCGAGACGCTGGAAATCCGAGTCACGGAAACTGATAGTGTCGCCAAACTGGCGCAGTTGCACCCGGTCGAAGATGCCGCCACGCACATAACCCGACCCCTTGAAGGAGTATTCCCCCCTGCCCAGCACGGCGACGGCCTGCTCGCCGGGTTGGAGCGTTTGCATCAGCACCTGGAACTGTTTGTCCCCCAGCAGATTGCGGCCGATGGAGGGGGGATTCAGGTGCGCGACGTAGAGATCGATGAAGGTATCGTCAACCTGCTCGGCCGTGGCAGTGCCGACGTCTTGCGCCTCGGTCCCTTTGAACGCCGCATCGACCTGGCCACGGGTCAGATGCAACCGGCGGATGGCGCCGTTGCCGGTGAGCGTCGCCCAGTTTCCGGGCTCATAGCGATCGGTGCGCACCATGGCAGGCTTGGGTTTCGCACCGCTCTTCTCTTCGACCAGACTCAGTGACAGCGCCACCTTGTGCGCAGCGTGCATGACGATTTCGTTGACCACCATGGCGGTGACTGTCGCCCCGGTGATGGCATCAATCGTGACCGCATCCGGATCGCTAGAGTGGCCGACCACCACTCGTTGATTCACTCCAACGCCTGCATATCTGGCATTAAAACCATGCAGCTTCGCTTCCGGAATACCAATCAGCAGGATGGGCTCATGGTGCTCGAGCACATAGGCATCGACAATCACCCCCTTGGGGTCGAGCAATATCTGCATGTTGATGGGCTTGCCCGAGTAGGCGGGAATATTCACAACATCGATGGTCTGGAACGCATAGCCTATCGGCTTGCCCTCTTTGCTCAGGGTGCGAACCTGATAGGGACCGGTGGCCTTGGAAATAACGACGCCCGGAAAAAACTGCTCGATGCGAGTCTGCTCAACGGGATAGGTTTTCGCTAGCAGGCCCATGCTGAAGAAGCTCAGCAGCAAGACCATCGACAGCAATCCCCAGAATCGGTGTGACAAGAGCAATGGATAAGGTTCTGACCGCATCATCGACTTCATATGCCTGCTTCCCGCAATAATATGAGTGGAACACCACCTGGCATGGCATCCCTAATCGCTCCGCTGAGTGCAGGTTGACAGCCAATGGTGACCATTTAAATCTCATGGTCAGTGCAGGTCAACCTAAATAGTCAAATGAATTACCCATTTTAAATCGCCATCACACTTATGTCCGATCCGCCCCCATATCGACGATGACGGGATACCGCCAGCAAAAGCCGAAAACCAGCCTAACCCGGTGCCCGGATTTAGTTGACCACGACAGATTGAGGAGAGTGTGGCGGCGCTGCGTGATACTGGCCCCCTGATAAGCAAGGACGCTCTCGTGCAAAGTGCCGAGCTGTTGGAGAAAGCCCACCAGATCTATGGTGTTGCCGCGAGTGCCATTATCGGGGAGTACCTAGCCTATCGCTTACTGCGTATGGGAATATCAGCCCAACAGTTCAGCGATATGCATCGAGCTGTGATGAATGCCACCTGTCTGAAACTGGGGGTAATAGCTGTTTCCAGCTCTGGCTCGACCAAAGATCTGCTGCATGCGGTGCAACTGGGCAAAGAACACGGAGCAAGCATCATAGTGCTCAGCAATACCCGTCGCAGCCCGCTCGCCACCCTCGCAGATCAGTTGCTGGTAGCGGCAAAACCGGCAGGACCGCTGACAGCGGGTTCATTTCACTCAAAGACAAGTGAATCGCCCCCAGTTCCCTAGACACCTCGCAGCCTTAAAATGAGGCAACTATTG
>RCUN01000057.1_pt1 | contig 132016 bp, 118 predicted proteins | sample 2166181 | NCBI WGS metagenome assembly RCUN01 (sample SAMN09932603, study PRJNA488358) | compost metagenome | feature: garden; material: soil; isolation source: compost soil in crotononitrile-enriched culture | place: Germany: Experimental Botanical Garden Goettingen | collected 2016-01-27 | reverse complement strand
ACTCGGACTCTGACAGTGACTCTGATTCGGACAGTGACTCGGATTCTGACAGCGATTCGGACTCTGACAGCGATTCGGACTCTGACAGCGATTCGGACTCTGACAGTGATTCGGACTCTGACAGCGATTCGGATAGCGACAGCGATTCGGACTCTGACAGCGATTCGGACTCTGACAGCGACTCTGACTCTGATAGCGACTCGGATTCTGACAGTGACTCGGACTCTGACTCTGACAGCGATTCGGATTCTGACAGCGACTCAGACTTGGTTGCTAATGACGACTTGGCAACGCTCGATGCCAATATTGATCCAACAACAAGCCCTGTACCTACACAATCTAAGACGTCTGTAGTTCTACCTTCTTATGATGGTTTGATTCTGGACTGGACATGGGCTTCGAACAATGCGTTGCAAGTAGAAGTTCCTCAAGGAACATTGCAGGACTTTAATGTAAATATCAGTGGCTTATATGCTGGTGTGGGTATTGTGAGTTTAGGCCTCGATGTTCTTCGCCTAAATGAAAATACAGGAGAATATGAGCTTTATGAGCATATTCCAAATGCTGGAACTGCTTTTGCAGCACTTGTAGGGTTCTATACAGGTGGCACCACGATTAATGATTTACCTGAAGGTCAATATGCCATTGTCATGACAAATGACCAAGGGCTTAACTTTACAGGTTTAGGCTTCCCAACTTTAACCATTCCATCAGGTGGCGTAGCAACTGATTATGGTGAGGTTGTTGTAAGTGGCAACGTTATTATTCCTGAAGGTCCAGGGGATGTAGCGGATGTCGATCCTGAAGGTCAGCCATTAGTCGTTACACAAGTAATTTCTGAGACTGGTAATACATTAACAGTGGATCAATCTGTTAATGACTTCCAAAAAATAGAAGGTGCTTATGGTGACCTCTATATTGATAAGGATGGGAATTATGAATACATCCGAAATCCGGAAATTCCTAACTCAGTAGGTAAAGTTGATACGTTTACTTATACAATTCAAGATGTTGATGGAAATACAGCGACAGCTAATCTCAATATCCGAATTGATAGTTCTCAAGTAGACATTAACTGGCCAACTGACCCTACTTTGGATGGTACAGTTGATTTAGTTGCTACTAATGATATCAATGGCGCTCAAGTAGATTACACAAACTTTGTTGAAACAAAATCAGCAGATCTTGGTTCAATGACGGCTTCGGTTACTCGTACTGGTAGCTTATTTGGTGGTTATACTTATACGCGTAATCCTGGTACAGATACTTCAGATGTTGTTACCGTAGATGAAAATGCTTCTGCTGTTTTATCTATCAAAGTTACTACAACTGATTCATCTGGCGCGAATAATGATACCTTCGGTTATAGCGTACAAAAATTGGTAGGGGGTAGCTGGCAAACTGTATATGTTTCACCAACTACAACTTATAGCCATCCATTCCTAGGTGGGTCGAATGCTACGATCATTGATAATAGTTATTCAATACCAGCGGATAGTGTGGCGACACAATGGCGTGTAGTTTATACAAGTACAGAAAGCAATGAGTCATTCCTTGTTAATGGTACTAATACGACTACGGTACAAACCTCAGTTCAACCAACATTGACACATTACGATGTATTTACTGCTTCTGGAGAATTTACTCCAGCAACAGGTAACATAATTACAGATGATAGTGGTAATGGTACTGATGTGACAGGTGGTGTGGGTACCAAGTTGTTTGTAGAAAATGCAGCTGGCGTATTTATTGAAGCTGCTGGTCAAACTTTGGTTTACAGTAATGGAACATTAAATATTGCTGCTAATGGTACATATATCTTTACTCCAAATGCCACCGCAGATGGAAGTCAAGCTACAAGTTTCAATTATAAACTTATAGCTGCGAATGGCGATGAAAGTAATGTAGCTACATTAACAATTAACTTGGGTAGACATTATGAAACGGGTACTGGAAATGATTTAATTTCTGGTACATCAGGAAATGATGTTTATACAACTGGTACTGGTGCAGATACAGTTATATTCAACCTTCTAAATGCTACAGATTCTACAGGTGGAAATGGTTCAGATACCTGGAGTGATTTTAATAAAGCAGAAGGAGATAAAATCGATATAAGTACTTTATTATCAGGTCAGTCTGTTAATAATACAAATATTGGTCAATATGTAACTGCTACTCAAGTAGGTGCGGATACAGTAATTAGTATAGATAGAGATGGAAGTGGAATATCTTATAATTCTACAGAAATCTTAACTCTTAAAAATACTACTACTACGATTGATGAACTACTGCAAAATAGTCAAATATTATTTTAATTTGATTATTTGAAAAAAGAGGATCTACGGATCCTCTTTTTTATTTTGTTAAATAATTTTGAAATTAAATATGATATGTTATAATAACTTAAAAGATTTTTTAAAGTGATAATATGGAAATTAATACCTATAGTAAATTTGAGGAATTCAAAAAAAAATTAAAAGATTGGTTGTTAATTCAATTAAAAAACCATTCTGAAAGTGAGGGAGGTATATGTGTTTTCTTATCTGTTGGAAATGAGAAAAAACGCTGTGAAGTATGGAATACTTTTGATGAAAATATTAATACTGTATTAAAAAGAATATATTCTTTTTTAGATAATTTGTATTCTAAAAATAGAGGACTACCTGAGTTTTTTAAAATAGATCTTGCATATAATATCAGTGAAGAGAGCTGGGATGATGTTGAGTTTTCTATTTTAAATCAAGAGCATAATAATCATTATAGAAAAGGTATCAGCTTTGATGGAAAGTTTAATCTATGTTTTTTAGAACAAGAAATATATGGTAAAGCTATTATAAAAGGTATTTCATTTGATAAACCTAATTTTTTTGATGAAAAGAATCTTAATGATGCGATAAAAGCAAAATATAAAAATATTACTAAGTATTTTAAATTAGATGATATAAAAAAAGTGTGGGTTTTTGACACTATAGCTGCTTTTTATGAAAAGGGGATGTTTATTGATTTGCAGACTGTAGGTGTAGCAAATGGAATAAGATGTCATTCTAAAATTAATAAGGCTGAGATCAAAGAGATTATTATTAATAATGCCGAGTTTTTGTATAATCAAATTATGGATGATGGTCGCTTTATTTATGGTTATTTCCCCGCTTATGATAGGGAAATTAAAAGCTATAATACTGTTAGACATTGTACATCTTTATATGCATTGTTAGAAACATTAGAAGTAGATTTTAATAAAAAATATTTAGATAAAATTGAAAGATCTATGGAGTATGCATTTCAGGAATTTTATAAAATTATAGAAGAAAAAGGATTTATGATTGATGGAGAGCAAGATTTAGAAATAAAATTAGGTTCAAATGCAACTGCAATTTTTATGCTTGCTAAATATCAAGAACTAACTGGTAATGATAAGTATCTTGAAAATGCTGAAATGCTAGCAAAAGGGATACAATATATGATTGATGAACATGGACAAACTAGTCATATTTTAAATTATCCTTCATTAAGTGTAAAAGAGAAATTTAGAATTGTATATTATGATGGTGAAGCTGCTTTAGGGCTTTTACGTTTATATCAGATTAATAAAAATAAAGATTTACTAGATACTGTTAAACTAATGTTTGATAATTTTATTGTTAAAAAATATGATAAATATCATGACCATTGGTTAAGTTATTGTACAAATGAATTAACAAAAATATGCCCTGAAGAAAAATATTTCAGATTTGGAATGAATAATTATCTAAATCACATGGAGTTTATTAAAAATAGAAAAACTGCTTATGCAACATTTTTAGAAATGATGATGTCAGCATATAAAATGGTTTTATATATGCGAGATAATAATTATCTAGAGTTGTTTAATGAAGCTAAATTTGATGAGTTAAAAGAATTAATTAAATATAGAGTTGAGTTTCAGTGTTCTACCGGTTTCTTTTATCCAGAATTAGCAATGTATATGGCTAGGCCAGATAAAGTTAAGAATGCATTCTTTGTTAGACATGATCGTTTTAGAGCACGAATAGATGATCAAGAGCATAATTTATCTGGTTTAGTAGCTTTTTATAACTATTTTGAGTGATATATGAAAAGACAATATATAGAGCTAAAAGAAACTATGGGTGAAAATAATATATTTTTTACTCGTAATGGTAACTCAAGATTTCTTGATGAAGATTTTATTAATTTTTTAGAAAAAGTAGAAATTGAACCGTTTTGTGCATTTTTAGTCGGTAACAATATTTGGAGTATGGGGGCATTTTCTTATAGTTGGTCTCTATTGCCAATTACGACTAAAGTGGGTCGGTATTGCTCAATAGCAGAAGGAGTGAGAGTACTTGGTTTAAGGCATCCTCATGAATGGCTTACAACCTCAGCAACAACATATGATCGAAATTTTATAATTTATCAAAAATATTTAGAAATAAATAAGGTGGATCAAAATGCTCGAAGGTTACCAAATAATCCTGAATTAAAAGGACTGGATATTGGGCATGATGTTTGGATAGGGGCAAGAGCATTGTTAAAACCAACGATAACTATTGGAAATGGAGCTGTAATTGCAGCAAATTCAGTCGTTACAAAAGATGTACCTCCTTATGCAATTGTCGGTGGCAATCCTGCAAAAATTATAAAATACAGATTTGATGAAGATACTATTAACCGGTTACTAAAATCAAAATGGTGGGAATATGGATTTTCAGATATTCAAAATCTAGAAATAGATAATATTCAACAGTTTTTGATTGAATTTGATTCGAAAAAAAATAATTTAGAAAAAATGAAATTGAAAAAGTTAATAGTGGAGTAAAGTATGAACACTATTATAAATGTAGAAACTAAAGTAATAGGATTAATCGAATTTAATTCAATTATGAAAAAAATTGAGAAAATCTCGGCTAAGTCATTGTCAATCTTTATTGTTGATGAAGAGCACAGCATTGAAGTTTATTCTAAGAGTAAAAATATAAAAATTGTACCAGGGTCTGTTGTAAAGTTATTAACATTGTTTTTGGTGTTTGATTTAAATATTTCTTTAAGAGAAATTGTTAAAATTAAAAAAAATAATTTAATAGTTGGAAGTGGTTATAACTTGTTGGAAAATGATCTTATAACAATTAATGACTTACTTAAAAATATGATGTTTAAGTCAAGTAATACGAGTGCTGAAGTATTAAAGGAAGTAATTGAAGAAAAAACGAATGTTCCTTATGAAGAACATGCAAGCAAAGTAATAAATAGAATTGGGATGAAGCTTACAAATATTGTAAATTCACATGGCTTATATGAAAGTAAACAATATATAACTGTTAATGATTTATTGAAATTAGTTCTTAATATATTAAAGAATAAGAAAATAGAATCTTTCTTATTCTATCCTCATCAAAGTATCGTTGTTCAGCGGAATAGTAATTATATCAATATTGATTTTGATTCAAATGAGAAAACATTTATTAAAACAGGAACACTTTTTCCAAATGTATTTAATAGTGTACAGATAGTAAAAATACGCAATAAATATCTTATTGCTTGCCTAGGGTATTCAAAAGATGATCACAGTAGATTGATTGATCAAGAAATGATTAATGATTTAATTGGAGTAATATAATGTCTATATTTGGAATTTTAAAACCAGCAAAGAACTTAACTGATGTAGAAGAAATCTTCATTATTGTTGCCCAAAGTCGAGGGCATGAAGCTTATGTTTTTACAGCAAAAGATGTATGTTTTGAAACTGAAAAGGTAGTAGGCAAGACTATACTAAATGGAAAAGTTTTAGAAAAAGAATTTAACTTCCCTAATGTAATTCAAAATAGGCTGGCTGTTAAGGCTGAGGATAAGGAAGTATATTTAAAATTAGCAGAAAAAATTCCTTTTACATCAAATAGAATTGGAACAAAAAAGAATGTTGATCTAAAATTAAAAAAAATTGAAGATATCAATGAATTTTTGATAAGTGTTGAGGACTGTAAAGAGTTTGATGATCTTTTGAATGCAATTCAAAAATATAAGAAAGTGATATTAAAGCCCTTATCGAGTAATCAGGGGAAAGGAATTTTTTCTGTAGAGTTCTTAGATAAAAAATATATTGTAAAGCAGTTGGATAAAAAAAATGAATTCAATAAAAATGAACTTAGACATTTTTTTGATAAAGATATTAAGAATAAAGGTTATTCCCTAAGTAAGTATTTTAATAGTTCTACAAATAATTCACTTAATACAGTTTTTCGCATGCAAATTAGTAGAGGAGCCGGTGGTAAGTGGAAATTAATAAAATTCTTTCCATATGTAAATATTAATAAAAATATTGACATTACGAATGGTATGCAAGGAGCATTAATCACTACGCGTGAAAAAATGTTTTTAGAGCAATATTATCCAAATTCATTTGAGAAAATTAATAAAAGTATAAAGAAAATTTTCGAAAAATTTCCTCTGGCTTTCCAAAAGCAATATGCATGGCGCTTAGACTCATTAGGTTTAGACTTAGGTATTGATCAGGAAGGGAACATTGCTATATTTGAGGTCAATGCAGGTCCAGGAATTGGATTTATGGCTTACCCTGTAGCAAAAGCTCAGGTTGATTATTATGAGTGGTTACAAGAAAATGCAAAACCACCTTTCAAGAATAACTTTTTACCTATTAATTTAAGATAAGAGGATTATAATGTTAAAGGAAAAGGGTATATATATGCTTTATCCTGCAATTAAGCAGGAAAAGAATGGTCTATTAATTGCACTAATTAAAAGAGCAGATTTATTTAGTAGAAATGGAGTTGAAGTAAATATATGTACTCTTTCTTATAACCCTATGGTTAATCTACTTTATAAAGATTTATATTTAAGTAAATTGTTGGATTTTAAAGTAAATGAAAATATTAATTTTTTAAATTTATACTCTTTTTATCAAAAAAATGAATTTTCAATTAATTTTGAACCTGAAGAGAATTATAAATTTAGCATCGAAGAAAAAAATATTGAAAGTGATAGTTTAGGAAATATTAAGGTCTTTGATGATAAAAATAAACTATGTAAATATTATGTTAAAAATAAGCAAGGGATTTTAAGTCATATAAATATTTTTGAATCTGGGCAAATAGTTAAAAGATTGAAATTTAATGAAAAGGGAGTTTTGAGCTCATCACAAGTCTTAAATAGTGATAGATTAGTTATCGCAGAAGACTTCTATGATATTAATAATCATCTTGTCCTATCAAGAAATTATAATAAGGAAGGGAAGGTAGTTAGTCTATATCTGTATGGAGCCGAGGGTATAATTTCACGAAAGTTTAGTTCAGAAATTGAGTTGTTTGAATATACATTATCTAAAATTAATGTGAACGAGCACAAGGTTTATATTATTGATAGAGCTATAGTTTTTGCAAAAAATATACTATTGAATAAAAAAGAAAATTCTACTGTGATCGGGGTTATTCATGCTGCACATTATTCAAAAGCTAGAGAAAAAGATTCAAAGCCGAATGCTCACTACAATAGTTATATTGAGAACTTAGATAAAATAAATCATCTCATTTTTCTAACAGAGAAACAAAAAATAGATTTTAGCGAGAGATTTGGTTCTTATTCTAACTATACAATTATCCCTCATTTTTATAAAAATACAACATTTGAAAATAGTTTAACTTTACCACAGGAATATCAATGTGTATGTTTGGCAAGGTTCGATAAAGTAAAACGGTTAGATCTACTGATTGAACTATTTAGCGAGATTCATAAGAAAATTCCTCAAGCAAACTTAGATATTTATGGCTTTGGGCCTGAGAAAGAAAATTTAAACAAAGTTATAAAAAATAATAATTTGGAAGGTGTTGTACGACTATGTGAATTCGTTTCAGATGTAAGTTCTGTACTCAAAAGAGCAGATCTCATGTTGTTTACTAGTGGATCCGAAGGATTTTGTATGGCTATATTAGATTCTTTGAAGAATAATTGCCCAGTAATTTCTTTTGATATTGATTATGGTCCGAGTGAAATGATTATTAATGACTATAATGGTTATTTGATTGAAGATAACGATACGGAAAAATTTATTAATACTGCTGTAGAATTGTTGAATAATAGAGAAAAAATAAGTTTATTCCATGAAAACTGCGCTAAATCTGTATGGAGATTTAATGATGAAAATAATTTTAAACTATGGAAAAATCTTATTTTTAAATAATATTTTAAAAATTATTTTCATATTTTTGATCTCATCATTTAGCTTGGTATGTCTAGCTGGAGTCAAAGAAAATATGACTATAAAAGACGAGAAAAAATATTATAAATCTGGAAAAATTAGGGTGGTCTATACTCTGAATGAGATAGAGAAGACAGATGCTAATAAAAATAATATTCCAGATTATGTAGAAAACATTGCAATTCAAGCTAATGCAACTATAGATGCACTTGACTATCTAGGTTTTGTTAATCCTCTCAATAGTCCAAGATATAGTTCTGAAGTAAATTATATTGACATTCTTGTGGTTAACATAAGTTATAATGGTATTGCCTATGATAAACCCTATGTATACAGTTTTGATGGGGCTAAAAGAAATAAGGCTTTGTTGATTAAATTAAATAGTAGATTAAAAAACTTTCCGGGTAATTATTGGACAGTTGTTGCCCATGAGATATTTCATCTCTATCAATATGGTTATAGTCCATTAAAACCAAGTTGGTATCTTGAAGGTATGGCAAACTGGTCAGAAAGATTATTAAGAAAAGATGACATTGATACAAAGGGAAGAGTTCTTTTACCAACAAGTAGTAGCAGTTTACAAAATAATATTTACCAAGTACCTTACAATAAGTTGTGGTATAGATTAGCTTTTTTGACTAAAAAGAATGACAGTCAATTAAATTTACCAGATAGCATAATAAAGCGTACGTATGTTGATGGTAGCTTAGTTTTTAAAGATAAGTCTTTCTCTGGCTATATATTTATGAGAAATTTTTTATCAAATTTATCATTAGTAGCAAGTGACCGAAATGTATTACTTCCATTAAATAGATATAATAATTTTTATAACTCTGCAATAATCATAAAATGTCTTAAAAAAACAATCATAGAATCTGGGATAAAACTAAATTCTGATGAGAAGGATTTTTTAGATTTGTAATTCTTGGTGCCTATAATTTATTTTATTAAACCTTTAAATAATAAATAACTTATATTTAACTAATTTAGATATAAATATTATAAAATAGGTTTTTATTATTATAATTTTTAATGTCTTTATGAAAGTGTATTTATTTAAAATCTTAAAAATTAGTACTTTATTAATTAAAAAATGACTTAAAGAGAGTGGATTTAAAACATAATTTTAAAACACTTTTTAAATTGTGAGTTATCTTAATGTATGTAAAATAAGGATAATTTTTTTCCATAAAAAATTATTATGAACTTAATTAATTTGTAATTGATAAAGCCTGGTTCTCATGTGAATATAATCTTGAGGATGTTGTTATACAACTTTCTTCATATTTCAGGTTTAAGTGATATTCACTAAGTCCACACCTTACAGGATGTGGACTATTCTTAATTAATAAAGAATTTAGAATTATGTTTGTTTCTTTTATTATAATTTAAGAGTGTATAGTTGAATTTAACACAAACCTATTGTAGTAATATATCTATTATTAATAATCCTAATTCTATAAATTTTAATTTAAGATGGATTTTATAAAAATGGATGATTATATATTTAACATGAGGATTAAAATTAATGAAGAATTTACTTCTATTTAAAATCGTATTTTCATTAACACTAATCTTGACGGGTTGTGTGAATCAGCCATATGGTCATCAATCAGTTTATTCACCACCTTCTATTAATACCATTGCTAGTCATAAATTGTATTTAATATCAGAAAAATCAAACCACCCTAGCTTTGGTACAGGAGAGGTTACAGAAGATAAAGCCTCTCAATATGCAAGTAATCATAAGAAGACAGTAATTTGTGATAAACATCATTATTATGCTGCCAGTAATGTTACTAGTGATCTGAAACAGACAAAAATTATTTTAGTAAGTGGTGAAGAGATTAATGTTTCTAAGTCATGCTGGGTAGAAGATGCAAACCCAAAAAATTCAATTTATGTTTCTAAAGCATCTGTTAGTCATGGTTTTTGATAATTAAATAGATAAAAGGAGACTAAGCCTTACTAGCTTGGTCTCATTATAATTCATTCAAATAATTTTTATTTAAAGATTTAGTTGTTTAAAGTAAAATAATTAATTGAAGCGATAGCCTGAAAATAACTTTTGTATAATTTTATATTGGAATCTATTATTTTGTTTTTTTCAATTTTTATTAAGTAGATCTTATTGCCATTTACTTCTTTTCGTTTTGAAATATATTCTATAGCTGAGCCAATTTCATTTTTTTCATACTTGTTTGTTTTATTTAAGTTTAATGTCACTAGGAAAGTAAAAAAACCTATTTCTTTCATTTTCTCTGCATAGAAGGTGGCATAAGTTCTGGTACTTTTTATTAACCCTGTATCAAAAATAATAATGGTTGGGAAGGGTCCAATTCCTTTCGGAATATAAATATCACCTGTTGCTGAGCCTATTGAGGACTTCCAAAAAATATCATTCATATTAAATATTATCATATTTTAAAATAAATAAATTTTCATAATAAATGCTTTAAAAGCATAAAGTTACTTCTGTTAAAAGCTGAAATTTATAAATTTCAAATGGTTAATTTGTTAAGAAATTGTTTGAAATAAATTTACACTATTAACATTTTCTTAAAAGTTAACTCGTTTTATTTCATGGAAACCAACTCTACGATGTAAATATTATATAATCAATAGTAAATCTATATAAATTATATTTTTGTATAAAGTGTTTTGTTTTAAATTATTGAAAATAAATATTATTTTTATTGAATTATTTGAGAGTTAACTAATTATGTTTTTATAGATAGCGTAATCATGGTGACAGACATAAAACTAATTTTAAAGAATTATAAGAAAAACTAACTTAATATAGAATTAATTATATCCATTCTTGATAATAGTATCTAAATTTCAAGCATAAAAATAAATAATTAATATACAATTATATTTCAATAACTTATCTAATTTTTTGCTTGAAATTTAATTGAGCTCATTTAGAGGACTAATACTATATAATTCATAACTCTTCCTTTTTATATTGTTCCATATGTATGTCATAGATCATTTAATCAAAAATATTTAATAATTACAATGCATTACTTTTCGATGCATTGTTTAAAATTCTTTGAATTACTGTTCTTGTAACTGCAAATTCTTTAGCGAGTGAATATACGCTGTAGCCTTTCTTAAACAATTCAATTACTCTATTTTTTTGCTCATTATTTAATATTTCTGGGCGACCAACTTTTCTTGTTGGTTTGTGATCCTTGAATTTTTTATTGTCAGACTTAAATAATTTCTCAAATTCAGCTGATAACTTTAAAAAATGGAGAAAGAAAATTTTTAAGTCACCATTAATTTCATTTTTAGAGTAATCCAAGCATATTAGCCTGATTTTTTTTTGATCAATTTTGTCAACTATTCCTAAAATTTCTTCAAAGCTATTCCCTAAGCAATCCATGCTTTTTATCACTAAAATATCACCTTCTTCTAAAGAGTAACTTATTAAATTAAGAAATTTATCTCTATAAGCAATAGATTTATCAACAGATACTTCTTCTACTACTAATCTATTCTTTTGGATTTTATAGCCATACTCACTAAAAAAAGTGATATACCTAGAAAATTCAAATTGCAAATTAGGCTCTATTCTAACATAGGCATATGTACGCATATTAAAACACCAAAATTAAACAAAAACAAAACAAATATTAGCATCTTATTTTTTTAAAAAAAACATGAACTAAATCACAAAAGTGTACTATACAGTGTTTAAAACATAATAATTAAGTACATGGTTAAATCATTACTTTTTTCAAATTTTTATTAACTTCCATAATCATGTTACCTAATAATTTTATTGGTTTTTTGGGTTTAGTCTATTGTATATTAAATTAACTCATTACTTAGGTTACTCCTGAATTTAATATAAATTCGATATTAAAATCTAGTTTTATTTTTTATTTGAATTGATTTGAGTACATAAAATATAACAAAGTAATAAGTTGTTAGTTGTAAGATTATTGATTTTTTTAATAGGTATTTGATTTTTAGTGATTTTTTTATTAATTTTATTTTATTTTTGATTGTGTGTTTAAATTTATTGTAAATTTAATACATAGGTTTAAAACAATTTTTGATGATATATTATAGAAATTAATTGGTTTATTATTATCAATGTATTTGTGGTTTTAAATGCTTTTTTATTTAAAGTGGATATTTGATTTAATGTCTTGTGATATTTTAGGTCTTGTTGATTGTTATAATGCTGATATTTAAGGCTGAAACGGATAATTGATTTGCCTGCTAATTATTTTTTATCAATATAATGTTTTTTTATATTATATTTTTCAATGGTTTTTAGTGGTGGAAATATAACAAAAATTATACTAGTATAAAAGTATAAATTTAAGACATTAATTATATAAGAAACAATAAGTGAAGCTCTAAAAGTATCTAAAAGAAATGCTTTGATTTGAACATACTTTGGAAATGCGCTTCACATGACTCTAAGGGATGGGGGGAGCATGCGTATTTATGCTTATATGCGGGTCAATTCTAATATTGATGAATTAGACAAAGAAAAAGAATCTTTTATTTCATTGTTAAATAGTTTTAATCATAAAGTTCCATATAGTAGGGTAGTACTGGAATTGGCTTCAGTTGATAAGTCTATAACTTTACGAACTATATTTTTTAATTTGATTAATTATTCTTTAGAAGAGGATGATTTTTTAATTGTTAAAGGAATTGACTGTTTAGGGAATAGTTTTAAAGAAATATTATCTACAATTATATTGATTGAAAAAAAACACATTAAATTGATTATATTGGAATATTTCAATTGTGAGTTGAAAGAAAGTGTTAGAAATAATTTTATTCATTTTATAGAAATTTGCATTAGTTTTGAAAAACTTTTCTTGCTCGACCAATCTACACAAAAGAATCATAGATTATCTAAAAAAGTAGGTAGACCTGAAAAATTAACAAATGAACAAAAACAGGAAGTTATTAATAAATTTAAAAAAGGATTTAGTGTATATTCTTTAGCTAAAGATCTTGCTGTATCAAGGACTGTAATACAAAGAATACTTGAAAAATCCAGTGAATAATTATAAAGATTAATATCGAATTTTTGTATTGTGATTAATAATTGATTGAAATATTTTTTTATTATTTTAGTGATTTTTTATGTATTAAATTATGTTTTAATTTTTAATTTAATAGTTATTAAATGATATTTTCATTTTAAAATTAAATTCATATTGATGTTTTTATTTTTCTATTGATATTGTTATGTGTATTTTGTAGCCCAACTTTAATTCATTGAAAGTTATATTACTTGACTATGCGATTAATTTATACGATGCGTTAACTTGAAGTATAGATATGAGTATTGATTTAGATAAGTGGAAGTGTCCTGTATGTAATGGTTTTATAGCGGTTGATCATTCAAAAATTCAAAAAGAAGATGCAGTACAATTTGTATTTAGACGAATAAGTAATAATGATTCCTTCTACTTTATTTATAGAGTTGGTTTGGTCGTTGATCGAAAAGAAAAGTTACTAACTATTAAGTATAAGGATAGGCTATATAAATCTCTCGATAGTGATACTTATCCTGTCAATGCTCCAGCTCTTATTGTCTATAATATGTTTTGGATTTGTGGTTGTTAGTTTTTGAATATTAAAAAGACGCTTATTTTTTGTTTAGTTAAAACTACTCTGGTTTTTTATTATTGTAATTTATGTTATTGATTTTTAAAATTTATTTTAATTTTATTGTATATCGGATTTGCTTGAGCTAGCGAATTATATTTTAAATAAAAAACCGCTATCAATAGCGGTTTTTATTGTTTGACAGATGCTTAAACTTACCAGCTCAACGCACCACCAGTTTGGTAGTCAGTTACGCGAGTTTCAAAGAAGTTCTTCTCTTTACGTAAGTCCATCATCTCAGACATCCACGCAAATGGATTCGTTACACCAGCAAATTGCTCTGGTAAACCTAACTGAGATAAACGACGGTTACAGATAAATTTCAAGTATTCTTCCATCATGCTTGCGTTCATACCCAATACACCACGTGGCATAGTGTCACGAGCATATTCGATTTCAAGCATTGTGCCTTCAACAATCATTTGAACCACTTCTTGTTGGAACTCTGCGCTCCAAAGGTGAGGGTTCTCAATCTTGATTTGGTTAATCATGTCGATACCAAAGTTCAAGTGCATAGATTCATCACGTAAGATGTATTGGAATTGCTCAGCAACACCGTTCATCTTGTTACGACGACCCATACTCAAAATTTGAGTAAAGCCACAGTAGAAGAAGATCCCTTCAAGAACACAGTAGAACGCGATCAAGTTACGAAGTAAACGTTGGTCGTTTTCAGGTGTGCCTGTGTGGAAATTAGGATCTGTTAAAGATTGAGTATATTTCAATCCCCACGCTGCTTTACGCGCAACAGATGGAACTTCACGGTACATGTTGAAGACTTCGCCTTCGTCCATACCTAAAGATTCGATACAGTATTGGTAAGCGTGAGTGTGAATCGCTTCTTCAAATGCTTGACGCAAGATGTACTGACGGCATTCAGGGTTAGTAATGTGGCGGTAAATTGCCAATACTAAGTTGTTTGCAACCAAAGAGTCCGCAGTCGAGAAGAAACCTAAAGAACGCATAACAATCGTACGCTCATCTTCAGTTAAGCCGTTTTCAGACTTCCAAAGCGCGATGTCTAGGTTCATATTTACTTCTTGCGGCATCCAGTGGTTTGCACACCCGTCAAGATATTTCTGCCAAGCCCACTCATATTTAAATGGAACAAGCTGGTTCAAGTCCGCACGACAGTTAATCATGGCTTTGTCGTCAACTTGAACACGTTGTGCGCCCATTTCTAGCTCTTCAAGGCCAGGAGCAACATCTAAATGTTCTAAGGCTGCAGAGGCTCTAGCCACCGTATCGGAGGCAACTGTTGGTCGCACGGAATGGGTTCCAGCGGATTGTGAAGTTGCCAAGCTCTGCGATGATGACTCCGCAGAAGATACATTCTGCGAATTAGTCGTTTTTTCCGAATTGACGGGCGCAGACTTGAGTTCAGGAGCAGCCGGTTTTTGCGAATCATCTTCAAAATCGTCCCAACTAAGGATAGACATTTTTGTTCTCTCTTCGTTGTGTATATCTATATTTGACATCTCTTAAACGAAGATGTCCCTACTATACGCTTTTAATGTGTAAACAAAATTAAGTTTTATTGAGGTATGACCAAATTTTGGGCCTTTGGTCTCTACTACTTATTTTGCTTACGCTGTTGCTTACGTATTGTGAAAAATGCGTAAACCAGTGGCATATAAAAGAAAAGAAAGGCAAAGATTAAAACTCCAACACCAAGCATATAGTTATGGCTGAGATGAGAAAGCATAATCTTTACCTCTTGTAAAATTGCTCTTTAGCGAAAAAGAGCAATTTTATTGAATGTTATTGGCAAGCTTCACAATCAGGATTGTCGATTGAACAAGCCATTGGAACTGGAGCTGCTTGGGTAAAACCATCTTCTTCAACTGCTTCAGGCTTTTTCGCTTCTACAACAGGGGCAGCAACCGGAGCCGCTTCAACAGTCGCAGGTTTAACTGCGTTTAAAGCACCTGTGTTAATTGTAGATTTTTCAGCAGAAGTTGCACCTAAAGCTCGGAGGTAGTAAGTCGTCTTAAGACCACGTAACCATGCCATCTTATACGTGATGTCAAGTTTCTTACCGTTTGCGCCAGCAATGTAAAGGTTAAGCGACTGAGCTTGATCGATCCATTTTTGACGGCGTGATGCAGCATCAACGATCCAGCGTGTATCTACTTCAAACGCAGTAGCAAAGATTGCTTTTAATTCTTCAGGAATACGAGCAATTTTTTGTACTGAACCTTCGAAGTGTTTCAAGTCATTAACCATCACTGTGTCCCAAAGACCACGTTCTTTTAATGCGCGAACGAGGTATGGGTTAATGACAGTGAATTCACCAGACAAGTTAGATTTCACATATAAGTTCTGGAATGTTGGCTCGATTGATTGAGAAACACCACAAATGTTAGAGATGGTTGCAGTAGGAGCAATCGCCATCACATTTGAATTACGCATACCGTCTTTTTGAACTTTGGCACGTAAAGTGTCCCAGTCTAAACGTTGAGTACGGTCAACTTCGAACATACGCTCTGGACGAGATTTCGCAACAATTTCTAAAGAGTCGATTGGAAGGATACCTTGATCCCACAATGAACCTTTGAATGTTGAGTAAGCACCACGTTCAACAGCCAAGTTGCTTGAAGTTTCAATCGCGTAGTAGCTAATCACTTCCATTGATTCATCAGCAAAATCAATAGCAGCGTCTGAACCGTAAGCGATGTTCATTTCATATAGAGCATCTTGGAAGCCCATGATACCCATACCCACAGGGCGGTGTTTCAAGTTCGAGTTTTTTGCTTGTGGTACAGCATAGTAGTTAATGTCGATAACGTTATCGAGCATGCGTACTGCTGTTTTAATTGTGCGAGCTAACTTCTCACGGTCTAACACACCACCTTGAACGTGTTGTACAAGGTTGATCGAGCCCAAGTTACATACTGCAATTTCGTCTTGATTTGTGTTCAAGGTAATTTCAGTACATAAGTTAGATGAGTGAACTACACCAACATGTTGTTGTGGTGAACGTAAGTTACATACGTCTTTGAATGTAATCCACGGGTGACCAGTTTCGAACAACATAGAAAGCATTTTGCGCCATAAGTCTTTAGCACGTACTTTCTTGTGTAGCATGTTTGTTTCTTTCGCTACAGACTCATAGTAAGCATAACGCTCAGCAAATTCAGCACCAGTTAGATCGTGCAAGTCTGGAGTTTCAGAAGGCGTAAATAATGTCCATTCACCATCTTCAAATACACGTTGCATAAACAAGTCTGGAACCCAGTTCGCAGTGTTCATGTCATGTGTACGGCGACGGTCATCACCAGTGTTTTTACGAAGTTCTAAAAATTCTTCGATGTCTAAGTGCCAAGTTTCTAAGTATGCACATACTGCACCTTTACGCTTACCACCTTGGTTTACCGCAACGGCTGTATCGTTCGCAACTTTCAAGAACGGAACAACACCCTGAGACTTACCGTTTGTACCCTTAATGTAAGAGTTCAAGGCACGTACAGGTGTCCAGTCATTACCTAAACCACCAGCCCATTTAGAAAGCATTGCGTTGTCACGCATTGCGCCATAAATGTCATAAAGGTCATCGCCAATCGTTGTTAAGTAACAACTAGAAAGCTGTGGACGTAACGTACCTGAGTTAAACAGGGTAGGCGTAGAAGCCATATAGTCGAAGCTAGACAATAAGTTATAGAACTCGATTGCACGTTCTTCTTTATTTTGCTCATTTAACGTAAGACCCATCGACACACGCATAAAGAATAATTGTGGTAATTCGAAGCGAACGCCGTTTGAGTGAATGAAGTAACGGTCAAATAAAGTCTGTAAACCTAAATAGGTAAACTGATTAGAGCGTTCTGGTTGAATTGCTGCTGCAAGTTTCTCTAAATCGAAATCAAGCAAGTCTGGTGAAAGCAAATCAAGCTCTACACCTTTTTTCAAAAAGGCTTCGAGTGCAGTGTTTTCAGGAGTATCTGTAGGCAAGCCTAAGAACGCTAAACCTGTGCTCACTAATTCACTAGAAAGCAAACGTGCAGTCACGTAAGTATAGTTTGGTTCTTGTTCAATACGAGTACGTGTTGCCATCATCATCGTAGTAGCAATATCAGTCTCTTTTACACCGTTATATAAGTTTTTAACGGTTTCATCGACAATAGCCTGAACATCAATACCTTCCAAACCTTCAGCTGCTTTAGCAATAGTTGCTTGCAATGCACTTAAATCAAGTGGCTGAAGCTGACCATTTGCATCGGTCACTTGTAACGTAGGATGGTGGTTTGAGTTCGTTTGCTGACGAGCAGTCGTACGTTGTTCGCGGTAAATTACGTAAGCGCGGGCAACTTTCTGTTCTCCGGTACGCATTAAAGCAAGCTCAACCTGATCTTGAATTTCTTCAATATGGATCGTACCGCCCGATGGTAAACGGCGAGTGAAAGTATTTAATACCATTTCCGTTAGTTGGGTAATACGGTCGTGAATACGGCTTGAATCCGAACTCTGTTGACCTTCCACAGCAAGAAAAGCTTTACCAATCGCAACAGAAATTTTCTCTGCATCAAATGCAGCAACATCTCCAGTGCGTTTGATCACCTGAATTTGACCGGGAGTCGAAGTAATTACGCTCATGCCAGCATAGCTCCATTGTCACTTTTGTTATGTTTATAGACCGTTTGAACCGAGCAAAAAGTATGCCACGATGTTTGAGGGATAAACACAAGACTTAGTAGTTAAAGTTTATTTTGAACACAAGATACGGGATTTTTCATAGCAGATCAATCTTGACTTTTTAGTAATTTTTTATCTGTATGATTTGATGGGAGATAGCATAGCAAAGCTATCAAAAAACACTTATAGATAACTTTGTGGATAACTCAAAAAACAAGCACTTAAATACAATTAAAGTAGTTAAAGAAATAATTTGTTTAATATTCATACATTGGAAATATGAATAGAATATGAAATTTAATAACAATAACTAAATGTTAAAAACACGAGAAAATTCAAAGGTTAATAAAATGCAACAAAACATGGTTGTCATGTATCAGTTTGGTGAACGCCTACTTGTTTACAATGTAAACGTGTGTATATTGCAAATGATAAACGAATGTATCTGCAAGATTTTTAAGATGCATGTAATGAGATTTATAGGGGCAATGATATGAGCCAAGAAGAAAAGTTACCAAAGATTCTGATCGTTGAAGACGACGAGCGTTTAGCACGATTAACTCAAGAGTATTTAATCCGCAACGGCTTGGAAGTTGGTGTAGAAACTGATGGTAACCGTGCAATTCGTCGTATTATTAGTGAACAACCAGATCTAGTGGTCCTGGATGTCATGTTGCCGGGTGCCGATGGCTTAACCGTTTGCCGTGAAGTTCGTCCACATTATCATCAACCGATTCTTATGTTGACTGCACGTACAGAAGATATGGATCAGGTACTTGGCCTTGAAATGGGAGCGGATGACTATGTCGCTAAACCAGTTCAGCCACGCGTACTTTTAGCCCGTATCCGTGCGTTATTACGTCGTACAGATAAAACTGTAGAAGACGAAGTTGCACAACGTATCGAGTTTGATGACCTTGTGATTGATAATGGCGGCCGTTCAGTAACGTTGCATGGTGAGCTTGTTGATTTCACTAGCGCAGAATATGACCTATTATGGTTGCTTGCATCAAATGCCGGTCGTATCTTATCGCGTGAAGATATCTTCGAACGTTTACGCGGTATTGAATACGATGGTCAGGACCGTTCAATCGATGTCCGTATCTCACGTATTCGTCCAAAAATTGGCGATGATCCTGAAAATCCAAAGCGTATTAAAACAGTACGTAGTAAAGGTTACTTGTTCGTTAAAGAAACCAATGGGTTATAAGATCTGCATAAACTTCCTATAAGGTTGGTCGAGTGTTTAAACACAGCATATTCCTGCGAATATATGCGGGACTGGTAATTCTTGTTGTTTTGGTTGCCGTTTTTGGTTATTTGCTTGTACAAATCATCAATTATCAACGGGCACAAGAATACCGAGAGTCTTTAACTGATGGTATTTCTTATGTCATTAGTGAGGGAGTCGCTCGACAGCCGGGGAAGCAACAGAAAATAGACTGGGTTTCAGATGCATCGGATTTATTGGAACTTCCAATTTACTACACTGATGCGAGCAAGGTTGAGTTATCTCGTACCGAGAAAAAACGGATCGAAGCTCAAAAATCTGTTGTCCGTTACGATGCCAGTAATAGTATTGCGTATATTATTATTGGCTTACGTGATGATCCTCAGCACTATTTATCCATAAAAGTTGACAAAATTAGTGAGCGCCAAATGAAGGCTCTCCCTATTTTTGTACTTGATTATCTAATGTTTTATCCGGGGCAAGAACAAGAATACCTTGCCAAGATTCAAAAACATTTCTCATATCCAATTAATATCTACAATATTCAAGACGTTAATTTGGATTCCGAGCAAATCGGCCGTTTACGCCAAGACCAAAGTGTCATGTTGTACAAAGATAGTGCAACAATGCGTGGCACGACCATTTCGATCGTATCTCCAATACCCAATCATCCTGCACAAGTTTTAGTTCTTGGGCCGGTTCCCATGTTTAACTGGATGCCTTTACAGCTTTCCGCCGGAATTACCTTATTTAGCCTATTCTTACTGAGTTTAGGTGTTTATGGTCTTATCTTGCCGCTTGAGCGTAAAATTCGCCAAGTACGTTATGCGTTAAACCGTATGAAGTCAGGCGATCTGTCATTGCGTGTTCCTATTGAAGGAAGTGACGAAATGGCAAACTTAGCATCAAGTTATAACAACATGTCTGATCATATTCAGCGTTTAATCGAGGCTCAGCGAGAGTTGATGAGAGCAGTATCTCATGAACTAAGAACGCCGGTTGCCCGTATACGCTTTGGTACAGAGATGTTGGCAGAAGAAGACGATTACAACCATCGTATGCATCAGGTTGATATGATTGATAAAGATATTGAGGCGCTCAATACCTTAATTGATGAAATCATGACTTATGCGAAACTAGAGCAGGGTACACCTTCATTAGATTTTGCTGAAATTGCTCTATTCGATGTATTGGATCAGGTTGTGGTAGAAACCGAAGCTTTAAAAACGCAGAAAGAAATTGAACTTGTTGCTCCTCCTGTTTATTTGAAAGTAGATGCAGAGCGTCGTTATTTACATCGGGTTGTTCAAAACTTGGTAGGTAACGCTGTTCGTTATTGTGATAACAAAGTTCGTATTACAGGTGGTATTCACAGCGATGGCATGGCCTTTGTTTGTGTTGAAGATGATGGCGCCGGAATTCCGGAACAAGATCGTCAAAGAGTATTTGAAGCCTTTGCTCGTTTAGATGATAGCCGTACTCGTGCGTCGGGTGGCTATGGTCTAGGGTTGTCTATTGTAAGTCGTATTGCTTACTGGTTCGGTGGTGAAATTAAAGTAGATGAAAGTCCTACCTTAGGTGGAGCTCGCTTTATCATGACATGGCCTGCAAAACGCTTTAAACAACCTCCTTTGAAAGCCAATAAAAAAGCACCTTCATAAAGGTGCTTTTTTATTGCATTACTTATAATCGAGTTGCATCTGGTTCCAAAATAGGTTTTCCGCTTCTTAAGCTGCTCAAAGCATCGGAATTAAAGTCGATCAGTAATGAGTTATTTTTTGCATCAATCTGGTATTTTTGAATAAGAGGCTGATCTCCATTAAGCGTTTCTATTTTATATTCATCCGCAATATGCAAAATACCTTCTAGGTTTGTTGTGGTTGACGCAAAATCCTGCCTAAATATTTCATAGACATCTCGCAAGTCAAAAATTGCATTGTTAGCATCTGGATGTTTGTGAATATAGCTTTCTATATGTCGCACAAGTAACTGCGCAAACAAGTAGTAGTTTGGTTTATGCGTATATTCTAGAGTCATGCATTTTTCTCCTTATTATCTGTTATTAGCATACATGGCAAAATATAGGATATTGTATAAAATTCATTACACTAGATGATTAAATGAAAACCTATAAAGATATAAAGACCCGATTACGCCCTTGGCGTTTTGCTTGATATAAAGCGTCATCTGCTTCTTTAAATAAATTTTCAATCGCTCTATGAGAAGATGGGGAATATAAACTTATGCCAATACTGACTTGAATGAAAATTGGTAATTTCCCATAAATATAAATCGGTTGCTGACTAATTTTAATTCGTATTTGCTCTGCAAGGTCAAAGGCGCTCTCCTTGGTGGTATCTGCAATAAAAATTGCAAATTCTTCACCGCCAAAGCGGCCCAATAAGTCATGAGGATGCAAAATATTTTGAATAGTGGTGACACAAGTCTGTAGGGCGCGGTCGCCTATTTGATGGCCGTAGTTATCATTAACGTGTTTGAAATGGTCTACATCAAGCATGAAAAATGCTGAGGTTTTATTTTCCTTGTATACCTTTTCTTGAAGTAATCTGACTGACTGCAAAAACTGGCGTCGAGTGAGACTAGAGGTTAGCTCGTCATGTGCAATGGCATGTTGAAGCTTTTGAATTAACTCTGAATGTAAAACACTAATGCTAGAGACGGTAAGAGGTGCAATCGTCATCATGATTAAGCCAATACGAATTGAGATGGTATTGCTTAAATATTCGTTGGGATAGAGTAAAAGGTAATGTCCAGAGACATGATAGATAATATAGGCACTGGTAAAGGTCGTAATGAGTGCAACAATAATAGGTTTGTAGCGAATAGCGCACCAGATGAGTGCTGCAATCGGGTAGAGGAGCGAACCAGGGCCGGAATCATAATAGCTGGCGGCAATAGAAATAATGACAGCCAAAAAAGGTAATAGGTCAATCGCTTGTAAGCCACGATTTCTAGAAAAGTAGTGTTTTACTTGATTATATTGAGGTAGGTTCAAGATGATAGGTAAAAGAAGTAGGGCATTTTGTAGTTCTGAAGTGAACCAGTAACCGAATTCATCCCACAAATTACCAAGCATAAATTTAGTATTAAACATAGGCACGAAAGTTGCTGCAAATAACGCGCCTGCTACGCTGCCTATACCACATAGACCAAACAGAAAGAGATAAGAATAGCCTCGATAGGCTGCTTTAATATGCTGATTAAAAAATGTATAGAATGCGAGAGTAGTAACAACATAAATAAAATTTGACGTTGTTAAAACGAGTGTAAGAGCAAATGGAGTACCCTGAAATAGGTCAGCAATAACATAACCTATGTAGGCCCCTAAAAACGTGCTTGGCCGACGAGTGCTCGGAAAGCGAATGAGTAAACCGAGCAAAACAGAATTGGCCGGCCAAAAGAATGCCAGAAAACTTAAAGGACGAGATGCGATGCCAATAAAACAACATACCGTAATAATGAAGCCAAACAGGAGAAAAAATTTTAAAGAAGAGGGAAATGAAAATTCACGAAGTGAGTCTGGCATCAGCTGCCCTTAATGATAAACACTCTTATCCAAGAGTAATAAAATATTATGTATGACTAAACATTCATCATAATTCAGAGGGGAAGTTGAATACAATAAAAAACAAACTAATATTATAAAAAAGTAAGTTATAAAAACTTAATGGTCGATGAACTATGTAATTATTCTAAAATTAAAAAATGAAAAAAATCATCATAAACAAAAAAACTATTAAATAAACCGATTATGCGTGGTGAAACCCCCCTTACAACCCATAGAAGAATAGTTTTGTTTAGAAAATCATCCGAAAGACTAAGACGCTTCAACTAGCATGCGAAATTAGAAATCAGGTACAATTGGCGGGATTAATTTTGTGTTTGGTGTATTTGAAGGCCAATACATACATTCTTTGTTAAATAATAGGCCTGCCAGGAGTTATCCCCGCATGAGTGCCATTACTCCATACGACTGGGCGATTATCGCCTTCGTGATCGGCGTTACATTTCTTTGCGTCTTTATGCTCACAGTTCCCTTACTCCTCGGGGGGAAATCGTGGGGGCGTGCTAAGCAAGAGCAGTTTGAATCGGGTGTCGTGAGTGCTGGTGGCGCTCGCATTCGCCTGTCTGCAAAGTTCTATTTAGTTGCAATTTTCTTTGTTGTCTTCGACTTAGAGGCACTTTACCTCTATGCATGGTCTACTTCTGTGCGTGAAGTAGGGTGGTTGGGATATACCACTGTCGTGATCTTTGTCGTTGATTTATTGATTGCGCTTGTTTATGCCTTCTCTGTAGGTGCTTTAAGTTGGTCACCAGCAGATCGCCGTAAATCAGCAGGTGAGGCGATTAAAATCGGTTCGCCAACAATGAACATTGCTGAAATTACACGCTTTAACTCTATTGAAGAGCTCGTAACTGACCCTACAGGCCAGATTCCAGCTCAATCATCAGGTCGTGTTAAGTCAAAAACTACACCTGCATTGTCATCTGAAAAGGAGTAAGTCGGGATGAAATATACTCTGACCCGCGCGAATCCGGATGCTGATCAATACCCATTGCAAGAACGTCAAATCGTGACAGATCCATTAGAAGAGGAAGTGAATAAAAACGTATTCATGACTCGTTTAGAGGATGTCTTGCATACAGCAGTAAACTGGGGGCGTAAAAACTCCTTGTGGCCATTTAACTTTGGTACCTCATGTTGTTACGTTGAATATGCAACGACCTTAACAGGTGTGCATGACTTGTCACGTTTCGGCGCAGAGGTTATCCGTGCTTCACCTCGTCAAGCTGACTTGATGATTGTTGCAGGAACCTGTTTCGTAAAAATGGCACCAGTTATTCAGCGTCTATATGAACAGATGTTAGAGCCTAAATGGGTCATCTCGATGGGTGCTTGTGCAAACTCTGGAGGTATGTACGACATCTATTCAGTAGTACAAGGTGTAGACAAAATTATTCCTGTTGACGTGTACGTCCCAGGTTGTCCACCTCGTCCTGAAGCGTTAATTCAAGCTTTAATGCTTTTACAAGACCAGATTCAATTAGAGCGACGCCCGCTTTCTGCCGTGATCGGTGATGATCTTCAGCCAGTGTATAAGCCAAAGATGATGCCTGAACGTGACCGTAAGAATGCGCAGCGTATTGCCGTTAAAAACTTACGCTCTATGGATGAGATTAAATAATTTTTTGACGGTGCTTTGACATATCTAACCGATATGTTCATCGAGAAAATTGACAGAATTTGTATTAAATAGGAAGCCAAGCCAATGGCTGAAACTGACATTGCTATGCCAGAGTCAACACCAGTTGATTCACGCCCAGCATTTGCAATCGTAGAAGAACTCAAAACCAAATTTGGTGAGAACTTTTACGTGCAGGCGACTTTTGAAGAGTTTCCAACAGTCTGGGTTGAGCGCGCACGCGTGCAAGAAGTCCTTATGTTCCTACGTAAAGTGGAACGTCCATATGTAATGCTGTTTGACTTATCTGCGATGGATGAGCGTTTACGTGTTCATCGTGATGGTTTACCAGCATCTGACTTCACTGTGTTCTATCATTTATTATCGCTTGAGCGTAATAGTGACATTCGTATCAAGGTTGCCTTGAACGAAAATGATCTTAACCTTCCGACAGCGACCAATATCTGGCCAAATGCCAACTGGTATGAACGTGAAGCTTACGATATGTTCGGTATCAATTTCGAAGGGCATCCAATGCTCCGTCGTATCTTGTTGCCAACGTACTGGGAAGGTCATCCGTTACGTAAAGAATATTCAGCACGTGCGACAGAATATACGCCGTACATGCAAGACAAAGCGAAACAAGACTTTGAGCAAGAGCACTTACGCTTTGTGCCAGAAGATTGGGGTCTTAAGCGTGGTAACGCTGACGAAGACTTCATGTTCCTGAACTTGGGTCCTAACCATCCATCTGCACATGGTGCGTTCCGTGTTGTATTGCAGTTAGATGGTGAAGAAGTGAAGGACTGTGTTCCTGATATCGGTTATCACCACCGTGGTGTGGAAAAGATGGCTGAACGTCAAACATGGCATTCTTTCATTCCTTATACTGACCGTGTCGACTACTTAGGTGGTTGTGCTCAGAACATGCCGTATGTGATGGCTGTAGAGCAAATGGCAGGAATCAAAGTTCCTGAACGTGCTCAAGTCATTCGTGTCATGTTGAACGAATTGTTCCGTATTAATAACCACTTGTTGTTCTGTGGTACGGCAATTCAGGATGCCGGTGGTATGACACCAGTATTCTATATGTTCGCAGACCGTCAAAAAGTTTACGACATCGTTGAAGCAATTACGGGTTACCGTATGCATCCAGCATGGTTCCGTATTGGTGGTACAGCGCACGATCTTCCAAACAACTGGCAAAAACTTGTTAAAGAATTGCTAGAGTGGATGCCTAAGCGCTTAAACGAATACTACACAGCAGCATTGAAAAACTCTGTGTTTATTGGTCGTACGCGTAACGTTGCACAATACGATGCCAAGTCTGCACTCGCATGGGGTGTGACAGGTACTGGTTTACGTGCGACAGGTATCGATTTTGACGTTCGTAAATATCGTCCATACAGTGGCTATGAAAACTTCGATTTTGATGTGCCAGTTGAGTATGAAGGCGATGCATATGCACGTGTACTCGTTCACTTCCGTGAAATTACTGAGTCGTTAAAAATTATTCAACAGTGTTTGGATAACATGCCTTCTGGTCCATATAAAGCGGATCATCCATTGGCTGTTCCACCACCGAAAGATAAGACATTACAAGATATTGAAACCTTGATTACGCACTTCTTGAGCGTTTCATGGGGTCCTGTCATGCCAGCGGGCGAGTCATCATTTATGACTGAAGTGGTTAAAGGTGCAAGTACGTATTACTTGACTTCAGATAAATCGACGATGAGTTATCGTACTCGTATTCGTACACCGACGTTTACTCACTTACAGCAAATGCCTGCAGTGATTAACGGCAGTTTGGTATCTGACTTAATCATTTATCTGGCGACCATTGACGTGGTTATGGCTGACGTGGATCGCTAAGAGGTAACACATAATGATGATTTTGACTGATAAAAAGCCACGTGTGAATGTTGAAGGGATTTTGACTGCGGAAGAAATTCACGACATCGAACATCACATTGGTCACTATCCATACCCTCGTGCAGCCTCTTTGGATGCATTGAAGTGTGTACAACGCCGTAATGGTTGGGTAGATGACGCTCAAATGAATGCCATCGCACAGTTATTGTCGATGAGTGTTGCTGATTTGGAAGGTGTTGCAACATTTTACAACCGTATCTATCGCCACCCGGTAGGTCGTCACGTGATTTTGCTTTGTGACTCAATTGCTTGCTTCTTAATGGGTGCAGAAACACTTGCTGAAGCATTCCAGCGCGAATTAGGAATTCAGTATGGTCAAACGACACCAGATGGTCGTTTTACACTGCTTCCAATTTGCTGCCTAGGCAACTGCGACAAAGGCCCAACTTTAATGATTGATGAAGATACTCACGGTTTAGTCGAAGTGACATCAATTAAACAGTTATTGGAGAAGTATGTATGAATACTGAACCAAAACCAATTTATGGCGACGGTAATCCAGAAACTCATCCGCTCACTTGGCGTTTAAGTAAACGTGAAGAAGTTCGTGGTGCTGATGATTACGAAGCACTTGAAGGTTATGCTGGCTTTAAAAAAGCATTAGGCATGAAACCTGCTGAAGTGTTAGACGTCATTAAAGCTGCAACTGTAAAAGGTCGTGGTGGTGCGGGTTTCCCAGCGGGTATTAAATGGTCATTAATGGCACCAAATGATGGTGGTCCACGTTATTTGATCTGTAATGCCGACGAAATGGAGCCGGGTACTTTTAAAGACCGTTTGTTGATGGAAAAACTTCCACATCAATTGATCGAAGGTATGTTGATTGCGGGTTATACATTAGAGGCAACTCAAGGTTACATCTTTATCCGTGGTGAATATATTGAGGCAGCTCAATATTTAAATGAAGCATTAGAACAGATTCGTGCTAAAGGTTATTTAGGCGAAAACATTTTAGGTTCTGGCTGGAATTTTGATCTGCATGTACATACGGGTGCAGGGCGTTATATCTGTGGTGAAGAAACTGCATTGATTAACTCGCTCGAAGGCCGTCGTGCAAACCCACGTACTAAGCCACCATTCCCGCAAGTTGCAGGTGCATGGGGCCGTCCAACAATTGTGAACAACGTTGAAACTTATAACAACTTGCCAGCAATTATGCTTCGTGGTCCAGAGTGGTATATCGGTTTATCAGCAGGTAAATCAAAAGACCCAGGCACTAAAATTTATGGTGCATCAGGTAAAGTAAAATTCCCAGGTCTTTGGGAGTTGCCATTTGGTACAACTGCACGTGAAGTGATTGAAGATCATGCTGGTGGTATGCGTGAGGGCTTAAAGCTTAAAGCATGGTTACCGGGTGGTGCTTCAACTGACTTTTTACCGGCTGATACCATTGATTTACCAATGGATGCAGACACGATTATGAAAGCAGGTTCTCGTTTGGGAACATGTTTATTGATGGTGGTTGACGAAACTCAATGTATGGTATCGCTCACTCGTAACTTAGAAGAGTTCTTTGCGCGCGAATCATGTGGTTTCTGTACACCATGTCGTGATGGTTTGCCATGGGCTGTTAAAGCGCTTAAAGCACTTGAAGTAGGCGAAGGTAAGAAAGAAGATATCGATCATTTACAAGAATTGACTCGTAAATTATGGATTGGTAAAACTTTCTGTGCCCACGCACCAGGTGCGATGGAGCCGCTTATGGGCGCACTCAAACATTTCCGTGGTGAGTTTGAAGCGAAAGTGACGACTCGTCCTGTCGTGCAAACCAGCAACGTAGAACAAGCTTAAGGAATTCGACTTATGGCTACAATTCATGTCGATGGAAAATCGTATGAAGTCAACGGCTCGGAAAACTTGCTACAAGCATGTTTGAGTCTGGGCATCGACATCCCATATTTTTGTTGGCATCCATCCTTAGGTTCGGTTGGTTCTTGCCGTCAATGTGCTGTTACGCAATATGCGAATCCAGAAGATACGCGTGGTCGTTTGGTCATGTCATGCATGACACCAGCATCTGACAATACCTATATCTCGATTGAAGACAAAGAAGCAACAGATTTCCGTGCATCTATTGTTGAATTTTTGATGACGAATCACCCACACGACTGTCCAGTCTGTGAAGAGGGTGGTCACTGTCATTTACAAGATATGACTGTGATGACTGGTCATGACCGTCGTCGCTACCGTTTTACAAAGCGTACGCATTACAACCAAGAACTCGGCTCATTCATTGCACATGAAATGAACCGCTGTATTGCTTGTTACCGTTGTGTTCGTTACTACAACGACTATGCGGGCGGTACGGACTTTGGTGTGTATGCCAATGCATCTCGTGTGTATTTCGGTCGTCCTGAATCAGGTACTTTAGAGTCTGAATTCTCAGGTAACTTGACTGAAGTATGTCCAACAGGTGTATTCACTGATAAGACACATTCAGAGCGTTATAACCGTAAATGGGACATGCAGTATGCACCAAGCGTGTGTCAAGGCTGTTCTTCTGGTTGTAACATTTCTCCGGGTGAACGTTATGGTGAAATCCGTCGCGTAGAAAACCGTTTCAATGGTTCGGTTAACCAATACTTCCTTTGTGACAAAGGTCGTTTTGGCACAGGTTATGTAAACCGTGCAGACCGTCCACGTCAGCCTCAGTTCCGTAACAGTGAAACTGTTGCAACTGTCTCTGTCGATCAAGCTTTAGATCAAACGATTGCGAAGCTTCAAGGCAAAAAAGTCTTGGGTATTGGTTCTCCGCGCGCAAGCTTGGAATCGAACTATGCATTACGTGAGCTTGTAGGTCAGGCAAATTACTCAACTGGTGTTGCACAAAAAGAGCAAAAACTTGTTGAACTTGCTGCATCTATCATGCAAACCGAGGGCATTTACAACCCGAACATGCGTGAAATCGAAAGCTATGATGCTGTCTTGATTTTAGGTGAAGACCTGACTCAAACTGCACCACGTATGGCCTTGTCAGTTCGTCAAGCTGCGAAAAACAAAGCTCGTGAAATGGCTGCAAAAACACGTACGCCAGACTGGTTAGCTGAGCCTGTACAACGTATTGGTCAAGAAGCAAAATCTCCGATCTATATCTTGGCTGCAACTCAAACTCGTCTTGCCGATGTTGCAACTGGTGAAGTTGTTGCTTCTCCAAATGACATTGCTCGTTTAGGTTTTGCAGTAGCTGCGGCAGTGAAAGGCGAAACAGTGAATGGTTTAGATGACGATGCAAAAGCATTTGCTCAAACCATTGCTGATACGTTAAAAGCAGCAAACAAGCCATTAATCATTGCGGGTACTAGCTTGCAAGATGCTTCTATTATGGAAGCTGCGGCTGAGTTGACTCAGAACTTAGGTTCTAAAGCTGGTTTAAGTCTTGTGGTTCCTGAAGTGAACTCGATGGGCTTGGCATTGTTTGGTGGCTTAAGCCTCGAACAAGCATTTGCTCAAGACTACGACACCCTTGTTATTGTTGAAAATGACTTGTTCCGTCGCTTACCTGCTGTACAAGTACAGGCTGCACTTGATAAAGCTGAAACAGTAATTGTGCTTGATCACAGTGAAACTGAAACTGTGAAACAGGCTGATATTGTACTTTCAGCAGCAAGTTTTGCAGAGGGTGACGGTACTGTTGTAAGTCAAGAAGGTCGTGCACAGCGTTTCTATCAAGTTTATGATCCAAGTTACTACAAACCTGAGTACGCAATTAAAGAATCATGGCGTTGGTTACATGCCATTGAAACTGGTATTAAAGGTAAAGCTGTAGATTGGACATTGCTTGATGATGTGATTGAAAGCATCGTAAAAAATGTACCAGTACTTGAAGCTATTCAAGATGTGGCGCCTGATGCAGGTTACCGTGTACATGGTTTGAAAATTGCACGTGAACCACGTCGTTATTCAGGTCGTACAGCAATGCGTGCGCCGTTATCGGTTCATGAACCTAAACAGCCTACAGATCTAGATTCAGCATTAACATTCTCAATGGAAGGTTATGTTGGTCCGCAAAAAGCATCATCATTAGTACCATTTGCATGGGCTCCGGGCTGGAACTCTCCACAATCTTGGAACAAATACCAAGATGAAGTGGGTGGTCACTTAAAAGGTGGTGATTCTGGTGTTCGTTTATTCGATCGCTTGGCAAAACGCCCTGCACGTAGCTATGTTGCTCCAGTGCCTGTAGTTGCAAACCCTGAAAGTTTCCGCTTAGTACCAATGCATCATATTTTTGGTTCTGGTGAATTCACAATTAAAACACCTGCAATGGAAACTCGCATTCCAGAAGCTATGTTTGCAGTAGGCGAACAAGATGCAAGTCGTTTGAACCTTCAAGAAGGGCAACGCATTACGGTAAAAGCAGGCGAAACCAGTGTGAGCTTGCCTGTACAAGTAATTGAATATTTACCTACAGGTTATATTGGTTACCCAGTTGGTTTAGCACCAATGGTGTCACTAGCTGAGCCTGTTTCAGTGGCTTTAGGAGTGTAATTCATGAATCAAGAAATTATACGTCAAACGCCACTTTGGGCTGAGAACTGGCCAATTGCCTATGCTGTAGTTCAAGCAGTTGTGATTTTGCTTGTGGTTGTTTTAGTTGCAGCGTTGATGTCTTTTATTGAACGTCGTTTGCTTGCTTTGTGGCAAGACCGTTATGGTCCAAACCGTGTTGGTCCTGGTGGTATGTTCCAGATCGTTGCCGACATGCTCAAGATCATGTTCAAAGAAGACTGGACACCAAAATTTGCTGACAAGCTTACATTCCGTTTAGCACCAGCTGTTGCAATGGCAACAGCGGTTCTTTCATTCATGGTTATCCCGGTGAGTCCTTCACTGGGTGTTGCCGACATGAGTATCGGTTTGTTGTTCTTCATGGCAATGGCTGGTATTGCAGTCTATGCAGTATTGTTTGGTGGCTGGGCTTCAAATAACAAATACTCACTGCTTGGTGGTTTACGTTCAGCTGCTCAAACCATTTCTTATGAAGTGTTCTTGGGTATCTCATTGATGGGTGTGGTTGCAATTGCAGGCTCATTTAACCTTCGTGAAATTGTTGAAGCACAACGCGATGTTTGGTTCGTCATTCCACAATTCTTAGGTTTCTTGATTTTTGTGGTTGCTGGTGTTGCGGTAACTCACCGTCATCCATTTGACCAACCAGAAGCAGAACAAGAATTGGCTGAAGGTTACCATGTTGAATATGGTGGTATGAAATGGGGTATGTTCTTCGTTGCTGAATATGTCAACGTGGTACTTATTTCTGCATTGATCGTAACTTTATTCTTCGGTGGCTGGTTAGCGCCATTCAATTTAGAAATTCCATTTGTTCCGCCAGTATTCTGGTTTGTGATTAAAACAGCATTCTTTGTAATGATGTTTGTATTGGCACGTGGTTCTTTAATGCGTCCACGTTATGACCAAGTCATGAACTTTGGTTGGAAAATTTGTTTGCCATTGGCGTTGGTCAACTTGTTAGTGACTGGTGCTGTGATTCTGATGAATCAGGCCTAGGACAGCAGGGAGTACAAAATGTATAAATTTCTAGCTGGATTCGGATCGATTGTACGTTCGTTATTTATGGTATTTAGCCATGTAACGCGTAAACGTGACACGATTCTATATCCAGAAGTACCGGCTGAACAGATTGTGCCGCCACGCTTTCGTGGTCGTATTGTGTTGACGCGTGACCCAGATGGGGAAGAGCGTTGTGTGGCATGTAACCTATGTGCGGTTGCGTGTCCGGTTGGCTGTATCTCATTACAAAAAGCAGAAACAGAAGATGGACGTTGGTATCCGGAATTTTTCCGTATCAACTTTTCACGCTGTATTTTCTGCGGTATGTGTGAAGAAGCTTGTCCAACAACTGCGATTCAGATGACACCAGATTTCGAACTTGGTGAATATGTACGTCAAGACTTGGTTTATGAGAAAGAAAACTTACTCATTTCAGGTCCGGGTAAATACCCCGACTACAACTTCTACCGTGTAGCTGGTATGGCGATTAACGGTAAAGAGAAAGGTCAAGCGCAAAAAGAAAGTGCACCAATCGATGTACGGAGTCTATTACCATGATGTGGCCGTTTTATTTGATGGCACTCGTGGCCATCGTTTCTACGGTTCGTGTAGTGACTAACACGAACCCTGTACACGCTTTACTTAGTCTAATTGTTTCATTGCTTGCTGTTGCTGGTATTTTCATGATCGTGGGGGCGCCTTTTGCAGGTGCTCTTGAAATCATTGTTTATGCCGGAGCAATTATGGTTCTGTTTGTCTTCGTGGTGATGATGTTGAATTTAGGTCAACACACTGTAGAACAAGAACGTAAATGGCTTTCTTCAGATGCTTGGGCATATCCAGCACTCATGAGTTTCTTACTCGGCTTGCTTTTGGTTTGGATGCTTGGTGGTGAATACACCACAATTTCAGCACCACTTGGGGCACAAGTGATTGGACCAAAAGTAGTTGGTCAAGCACTCTTTACTCACTATTTACTATTGGTTGAAGTTGCCGCGATGTTATTGCTAGCAGCCCTTGTTGCAGCATACCACTTAGGTAAACGTGAACCAGGTGCAGAAGAGGAAAAAGAATAATGGGCCAGATTCCTTTAGAACATGGTTTGATTGTTGCAACCATCCTTTTTGCACTCGGTTTTTACGGTGTAATGGTGCGACGCAACCTATTATTTATGTTAATGAGCCTTGAGGTCATGATGAATGCTGCTGCATTGGCATTTGTTCTTGCGGGTAGCGTATGGGCACAACCAGATGGACAAGTTATGTTCATTCTGATTTTGACCCTTGCAGCAGCAGAGGCATGTATCGGTCTTGCGATTGTCCTTCAGTTCTATCATCGCTTCCATCATTTGGATGTGGATGCTGCTAGTGAGATGCGCGGATGAGTTATTTATATCTAACAGTATTATTTCCGCTAATCGGTTTTATTTTATTGGCGGCAGGACGAGACAAACTCTCTGAAAATGTTGCAGCAATTATTGGTGTGGGTTCTGTAGGTTTATCTGCATTATTTGCATTGATTGCTGGAATGGCATTTACCACAAGTGGTCAGCAAGTTTTTGTTCAAAATCTGTGGACATGGTTCAATGTTGGCGGTTTTGCGCCGGGCATTAGCTTACATTTAGATGGCTTATCTTTACTCATGATGGGCATGGTTACAGGTGTTGGTTTCTTAATCCACATCTTTGCATCATGGTACATGCGCGGTGAAGAAGGTTATGCGCGCTTCTTCTCTTATTTCAACCTGTTTGTTGCCAGCATGCTTGTGCTTGTATTGGGTGACAACTTAGCGTTGTTATTCTTAGGTTGGGAAGGCGTAGGTCTTTGCTCTTATTTGCTTATTGGTTTCTATTATGCAAACCCTGCAAATGGTTGGGCTGCGATCAAAGCATTTACAGTTACCCGTGTAGGTGACGTATTCTTACTTATTGCTTTATTCTTGCTTTACCAACAATTTGGTACGTTGAATACTCAGTACATCGTTGAACACGCAGCAGAAGTAATGACGAAGAGTTCGTCACTTACCATCTGGACTGCATTAATGTTGTTCTTGGGTGCTGCTGGTAAATCTGCGCAAATTCCATTGCAAACATGGTTGGCAGATGCAATGGCAGGTCCAACACCTGTTTCTGCATTAATCCACGCTGCAACAATGGTAACGGCTGGTGTGTATTTATGCTGCCGTCTATTCAGCGTATTTGAACTTGCGCCTGAAGTGATGCAATTCATTTCGGTAACAGGTGCCGTGACTTTGTTAGTTGCAGGTTTTGCTGCACTCGTTCAAACAGACATCAAACGTATCTTGGCTTACTCAACAATGAGTCAGTTGGGTTATATGTTTATGGCTGTAGGTGCGGAAGCTTATCAAGCTGGCTTGTTCCACATGTTGGCCCACGCATTCTTTAAGGCATTATTATTCTTGTCTTCTGGTGCGGTGATTCTGGCTTACCACCACGAGCAAAACATTTTCAAAATGGGTGGCTTGTTCAAACGTAACAAATTCCTGTTTGCTTGTTTCGCAATTGGTGGCGGTGCATTAGCAGCTATTCCATTCTTGACGATTGGCTTCTTCTCTAAAGATGCAATTCTTGGTGAAGTTTGGGTACAAGGTCAATCAGTTGCTTTATATCACGCCTTATATTGGGTGGGTGTAGCAGGTGCATTCCTGACTTCAATCTATACATTCCGTTTAATCTGGGTTGTATTCTTTGGTCAAGAAAACACGCCTTACCATGAAATTAAAGGTGCAACTTACTGGGCTCCATTGGGCATTTTAGCTGTACTGTCTACTTTTGTTGGTGCCGTATTAAAAGCACCTGTAGCTGGTATTCTTAATACTGCAAAAATTCCTGAATTCCATGTGGCTGAACAATTTGTAGAAGGCATGCATGGGGCAGAGCATTTAGCAGTAGGAATTGCGCTAGTTGGTCTAGTTGTTGGTATAGCATTATTTACATTTGCTTATGGTGCAGTGAAATCATTCGCTCAAACAAGTTTGGGTGCAGGTCTGGCACATATTTGCCGTACTGCTTTTGGTTTTGATGCATTGTATGACATCGTTTTTGTTAAACCTTATTTATTCTTCGCCAAAATCTTTGGCCGTGACCCGATTGACAGTTTGTGGTTAGTTCTTCCTGCACTTGTGAAAGGCGGAAATAGTTTTACAAGCTCACGTCAAACCGGTTCATTGCGTGAATACGCATCAAGTATGTCACTCGGTGTAGTGGTGTTATTGATGATCTTGATCGTTATTCAGGTAGTGGGGAAATAAAATGGAAAACAATTTAATTTTACCCGCGCTGATTCTTGTTCCGTTCATTGCTGGTTTTATTTGTTGGTTAGTCGATAAGCTCGACAAAACTTTGCCACGCTGGATTGCCTTAATTGGCATGCTCATTACTTTGGGCTTAGGTCTTGCACTTTGGCAAAGTGGAACTTATAGCTATGAGTTGGGTTCAAAAATCCCAACTTGGACTGCTGAGTTCTATTTACCGTGGATTCAATCACTCGGTATTGGCATTCACCTTGCTGTGGATGGCTTATCTTTACTCATGGTGTTATTAACAGCATTACTTGGTGTACTTGCTGTTGGTTGTTCATGGGGCGAAATTCAAAAGAACGTTGGTTTCTTCCACTTAAACCTCTTATGGAGTTTAGGTGGCGTTATCGGTGTATTCTTAGCGATTGACCTGTTCTTGTTCTTCTTCTTCTGGGAGATGATGCTTGTACCAATCTACTTCTTGATTGCGTTATGGGGTCATAAAGGTTCAAACGGTCGTTCACGTGTTTACGCAGCTACCAAGTTCTTCCTTTACACACAAATCGCTGGTTTAGTGATGTTAATCGGTATCCTTGGTCTTGTAGTTTATGGCTACATGATGACAGGCATGATCGGTTTCGATTACAACTATTTATTAGCTGTAGCCAACCACTTACCTGCGAACCTAGCTTATGGTTTCATGATCTGTTTCTTCATTGGTTTTGCCGTGAAGTTACCAGTATTCCCATTACATGGTTGGTTGCCAGATGCGCATGCTCAAGCTCCTACAGCAGGTTCTGTAGACTTAGCGGGTATCTTGATTAAAACAGCTGCCTATGGCTTGCTTCGTTTTGTAATTCCATTCTTCCCGACAGCTTCTGCTCAGTTTGCAGATATTGCGATTATTTTCGGTTTGATTGGTATTTTCTACGGCGCATGGTGTGCTTACCAGCAAACTGACATGAAACGTTTACTTGCGTATACGTCGATTTCACACATGGGCTTTATTTTACTTGCAATCTACGCAGGTAATATTTTGACCTTCCAAGGTCTAATGATCATGATGTTGGCACATGGTTTGTCATCAGCTGCATTGTTCATTATGTCTGGTCAGATCTACGAACGTTTACATACACGTGATTTACGTTTAATGGGTGGTCTTCGTGGCCAGCTTCAGTACTTGCCATTTTTCTTGATGTTCTTCGTAGCCGCTCTTGTAGGCGTGCCAGGTTTGGGTAACTTTATTGGTGAATTCCTGATTTTGATGGGTTCATTTAATAAATATCCTGTCTTCACGATTCTTGCTTCTATCAGCCTTGTATTTGCAGGCTTATATGGCTTGATCTTGATTCACCGTGCTTTATTTGGTGAACCAAACCCTGGACAAAAGCAACACTACACTAGTCCACTAAAAGACTTATCTGCTCGTGAAGTTGGTATTTTGATGATTTGTGCGATTGGTCTCGTTTGGCTTGGTATCTACCCACAAACATTCTTGGATATGTCTCATTCAAGCATGCAGTGGTTGGTCAATAGTTATATGCCAGTTCAAGAAGTCGTTGAAACTGTTCAGCAAACAGCTACTCAACTTGACCATGTGGAGATCCAATAATCATGAACTTCACAGTATCACTCTCTACGCTTATGCCTTTAGCTCCGGTGATGATTGTTGCTTTGACAACAATCGTCGTCATGCTGTTAATTTCTATTAAGCGTAATCATAATTTAATCGCAACAACTTCTGTTGTTGGTCTAAACCTCGCTGCACTTTATATTTTATTTGCAGTATTTGGCGGTAAGTTTGTACCGGCAAATGTGATGGGCATGTTTATGGTTGATCCATTTACCATGTTCTATCAATTTATGATTTTGATTGCGGCATTGGCTTGTTGTACTTTGTCTCACGCTTACATCGAAACTTATAAAGATAACCGCGAAGAACTATATCTTTTGTTACTTGCTTCAGTAGCAGGTGCAATGTTGATGGTTGCAAGTTCTCACTATGCATCGTTCTTCATTAGCCTTGAGTTAATGTCGATTCCTGTATATGGCTTACTTGCTTATACTTATCAACGTAGTAGTTCACTTGAAGCGGGTATTAAGTACCTTGTACTTTCAGCGACAGCTTCTGCAATGCTGTTGATGGGTATGGCATACATCTATGCATATACTGGTTCGCTTTCATTCTATGATTCTGTACAGGCTTTATTTGGTGCAATCAAACAGCCAATGGTGTTATTAGGTTTAGCACTCATTATCTTTGCTGTTGCATTTAAATTATCGCTTGCGCCGTTCCATAAATGGACACCAGATGTCTATGCAGGTGCACCAGCGCCAATGGCAACTTTCTTGGCGACTGCTGCTAAAGTTGCAACAATTGGTTTGTTCGTGCGCTATATGCTTGCTTCAGGCGCAATTATGGTGGACTCGTTAGTCACTATTTTGACAATCATTGCAGTATTGTCGATTTTAGTGGGTAACTTACTCGCTGTTCGTCAAGTTAACTTAAAACGTATTCTTGGTTATTCATCTATTGCTCATTTTGGTTATTTGTTAATTGCTTTAATTAGCATGACTTATGCGAGTTTGGGTAGCGTAACTGTATATGTGGTGTCTTATGTATTAACAACTATCGGTGCTTTTGGTGCGGTAGCGTTAATGTCTAGCCCATATAACAACGTAGATGAAGCACAAAGCCTTGCAGACTACCGTGGTTTGTTCTGGCGTCGTCCAGTACTTACAGCAACGTTAACAGTCATGATGTTATCTTTGGCTGGTATTCCATTAACAGCGGGCTTCATTGGTAAGTTCTTGGTTGTAATGGCTGCTGTAACAACTCAACACTGGTTCTTGGCTGCAATGATTATTGTGGGTAGTGGTATTGGTTTGTACTATTACTTACGTGTGATGGTTGTAATGTATATGACACCACCAGAAACTCCTCGTATTGATGCAGATGCTCATTGGGGTCAAAAAGTAGGTGGTTTAATGGTATTGGCTGCTGCTGCATTAGTTATTATTTTGGGTGTTTACCCAGATCCAATGATTAATTTGGCATTAAAAGCAGAAATTTTATCTCCATTACATTTCATGCTTTCACAACAACAATAATCTTAGTGTACAAAAAAGCCTCCAAATCTGGAGGCTTTTTTTTATTGGGCATTAAAAAAAGATTATAATAAATACGTTTTTATATTTTTAGGTAACATCTGTGGCCATTCAAGAAATTCGTCACCCACTTATTCGTCATAAATTAGGTTTGTTACGTCGTTCTGACATCAGTACTAAGAATTTCCGTGAGCTTGCTCAGGAAGTGACTATGTTATTGACGTATGAAGCAACAAAAGATTTACCAGTTGTGGATTGTGAAATTAATGGATGGGCCGGAACTGTTACTACTCAGCGTATTGCTGGTAAAAAAATAACGATTGTACCGATTTTACGTGCAGGAATTGGTATGCTGGATGGCGTACTTAATCTGATTCCAAGTGCAAAAGTTAGTGTTTTAGGTCTTGAACGTAATGAAGAAACATTAGAAGTTCGTACTTATTATAAAAAACTAGTTCCAGATGTTGCTAATCGTCTTGCAATGATTATCGATCCAATGTTGGCAACAGGTAACTCATTAGTTGCTGCCATTGATGTGTTAAAGGCGAGTGGCTGTAAAGATATACGTGTTATGGTATTAGTTGCTGCCCCAGAAGGTGTTGCTAAAGTTGAAGCAGCTCATCCAGATGTACAGATTTATACAGCATCTATTGATAATGGCTTAAATGAACAGGGCTATATTGTTCCTGGTTTAGGTGATGCGGGCGATAAAATTTTTGGTAGTGTCCAAAAAGACTAATTTTTGAAATAACGATAAAAAGAGACTTAATCAAACCGTAAAGTTTTGAGGGCGGATTGAAAGTCTCTTTTTAATTTTCTGCTGTAATAACAGTATTGAAAAAGTAGGGTAAAGATCATGAAGCAAGAGTTTTATACCGGAAAAGTTAAACAATATGATCCTGAAAAAGGATTTGGTTTTATTGGAACGGCTGAAGGAGATATTTTCTTCCATATTTCGGATTTTCCTGCATCAGAAGGGGAGCCGAAAAGAAATGAAAAAGTGAAATTTCTCGCTGTAGATAATCAGGGGAAATTTAAGGCTATAAAGATTGAGCGTATCGATCCTAATCCATCTAAAACCAAAAAAACACAAATCACTGATCATAATAAAGCGATTACAACAGAGTTGTTATCACATTTTCGACGCTAACAGTGTTCTTAATCTTCAAGGCTATCTTAGGGCAGAGTTTAGCTAAGACCAGCAAAGAAGATTTTTGATGGTGTGTGGAATGAGTAAGTAATATAAATTAAGGGAGGTGTAAGCTTCCCTTAATTTTCTTAAATAATAAAGTGGTGAGCCATGTGAAAATGACTCAAGATGGCACTGGAAGATAAGGTCTTAAACCTGCTCTTCACAGAATTGTAAAAATGCTTTGAGGCCAGGACCTTGGTATTTTTGACGGTGTACCAACATGTAAAGTGGGCGAGTAAGTTGCCAGAATGGCGTTTCTAAAATAACTAATTGTTCTTTTTCAATTAAAGGTTCAATAGCGAGTTTAGAGATACAAGACATTCCTAAACCACCAGCAACGATTTTCAAGATTGCTTCATTGTGACCTAGGGTTAGGCGAATATTAGCGTCTGGTAGATCTTGCAAAATAGCATTATCAAACACTTCACGAGTTCCCGAACCTTCTTCACGTAAAATCCATTCAACCTGATAAAAATCATGTGCTGTTAAAGGTCGATTTAAACGTGCTAGAGGGTGATCAGGGGAGCAGCATACTGCTAGCTCATCATCTCGCCAGTGAATGCACTGAAGTTGAGGTAGGTGACACGAGCCTTCAATTAATGCTAAATCAAGCTGAAACTGATTGACAGCTTCAATCATTTGGCGTGTATTGCCCACCTGTAATTGCAAGTGTGCTTTGGGGTGATACTGTAAAAAGTTCGCCATTAAATCTGGCATGAGGTAATCACTGATCGTTAGAGTTGCCCCAATACGTAAGTCAATACTTTGTAACTCACCTTTTGCAGCTTGCTCAAAAGCTTCACAGCGACCTAATATTTCTAGCGCTTGTGGCAATAGAAAGCGGCCAAGATCATTAAGTTGTAGTCGTTTACCTAAACGATCAAATAGAGGGGCACCAAGACCATCCTCTAAATCGGCTAAAGCCATACTTGCTGCACTTTGCGTCAGTCTGACCGCATCACTGGCTTTGGTGACAGTTCCTTCTTGAGCGACTGCTACAAAAACAGCCAACTGGCGTAATGTCATGCGCATGTTTAAAAAGCCTTAACGTTTAAAAGTATTCATTATTTCGACTGTCATGCTAACATGAGCGCACTATTTCATGCCACGTTGAAATCATGTCAATTGAAAAATTTAGCGTAGAAAAAGTTTTATCTGTACACCGCTGGACTCCAACTCTTTTTAGTTTCACCATGACTCGCCCTGCACATTTTAAATTTACTGCTGGGCAATTTGCACGTATTGGACTGAAAGTTGGAGAAGAACTTGTTGTTCGTGCCTATTCAGTGGTGTCTTCTCCATTTGATGAAACGCTAGAATTTTTCTCAATTGTGGTACCTGATGGCGCATTTACTTCAAATCTTCAACATTTGAAGGTAGAAGATGAGCTTTATTTAGAAAAAATACCTTATGGTTATCTTACTTTAGCTCGCTATCAACAGCCTTTACCGCATGATTTATGGTTATTGGCAACAGGTACTGGCTTAGCTCCATTTTTATCGATGCTACAAGACTTCGATACATGGTCGAAATATCAAAAGATCAATTTGGTTTACAGTGTACGTACAGCTGCTGAATTAGCTTATGTCGATCGTATTCAAGAGATTGCTGAAACTTTTGGGGAAGGGCACGTCGGTTTTAAATTTATTTCAATTATTACTCGTGATCCATCAGCACAGTTACACGATCGTTTACCAGTTTTGATCGAAAATGGTGAATTAGAAAAAGTTGCTGGTATAGAATTGAGCCCTGCAACAAGCCATGTCATGCTTTGTGGAAACCCACAAATGGTGGATGACACGAAAGAAGCTTTAAAGTGCCGTGGTTTGACGATGAATCGTCGAGGTGAGGGAAATATTGCAGTAGAAAATTACTGGTAACAAACGACAATTAAAAGAACTTTAAAATTATTTTTATGGATATGTTTATTAATGGACAAACATATCCATAAATTCACGAATTTCGGAAATCGCACTGTCTACATCGCTTGAAAGCCAAGTAGGTTCAAAAAGGCCTGCATAATGTTCTAAACGGTCTTGGGGAACAACTAAGCGAACAGGACAGTCTTCTTCAAGTAAACGCCAAGGTAAAATCGGAACTTCATTGTCCAGAAAAATATTGATATTACGAATATCAACAATCATGGCGTTAATGCAGTCAGGAAATGGCATAACTGAAAATTCTTCAGTACGACGACGAAAATATTCCAGATCACCCCATTTGAGTTCATAACTTGGTTTATTAAATTCAATAATACCAATGAGATGTTCGTCTCTTGTCTGGTGGATATAACATTGATGTGTGACGTCAGTGTCGAGATCAAGAGTTACATTTTGCTGACGATACATCATAAAATAGAGTAGCTTTAAAACATGGGGGCTTATTATAGCCTATTTTCTAAAAAGTAAGCGCTAAAACATATTGTATTACAAATGGGACATGGACGAAGTTCGTAAATAATTAGAAATTATTTTTAATAGCTTAAATTAATGTGTGCAAATTTTATACTATTTTTATTATTTTAAAAGTAGAGTTTTGCAATCACAGACACCTTCGCATAATGCTTTTTCACACAATGCAACAAAGCAAATTGCTAAGATGAATATAAAGTTAATGATAATAGAAGAGGGGAAAGAAGATGCATGATTTTTCAAAACCACCTCATGTGACGAGTCCTGAAGAAACTGCGAAAAAAAGAAGATTACCAGTTTATATTTTAATTATTGTTGGGCTTTTTCTTCTTGCCCTTGTAGTTTATATGATAGCTGATCATAGCAACGTGCCTAAAGAAGAAGGAGCTATGCAACATGAGCCCGTGCCACATGTCATTTCAAATGCCTCTAATTTAAAGACCTATATAGGTTAAAACGAGGTAATAATTTAACCAGTATATCTTGATATCAAGCCTTTAGGTGAAGACCTGAAGGCTTTTTTGCAACCTTTTGCATCAATTTGTTGTATTTATGCAGAAGTGTGTTGATTACAAAATATTCAAAACATAAGGTGAGATAGACCGCATTCATCGTCATTTTTTTACAACGAATGGTGTTTCCTAGAGATAACACTGAAAAGAACAGAACAATTGAGGACATAACAATATGAATGAATTTTTTGATGGGCCTCGCGGCGCTCAATTTGATGCAATGTATTACTGGGATCAGTTTCATCCAATTCTGGCTGCAATAGTGATCTTATTAGTGGGTTGGATAATTGCTTTATTAGTAGCAGCAGGTGTGAAAAAGCTACTGCAAAAAGTAAATACAAATGCAAAATTATCATCAGCAACTGGCCGAGCCCCAAATATCGAAGGCCTGATTTCCAAGGTTGTATTTTGGTTTATTCTAATTTTAGCGGTTGTCGCAGCTCTCAATGTACTAAACATTAGTGGAGTAAGTGGCCCGTTCAGCAATATGATTAATCAGGTACTTGTCTACATTCCAAATATTATTGCTGCTGTGGTGGTGGGTTTTATTGGTTGGATCGTTGCTCGACTGGTGCGAGCAGGGGTTACCAATGTTTTATCCAGAACCCAACTTGACGATAAATTAAGTACTGAAGTGGGTGTAGGTGGAATTAGCCAAAATATTGGTGAGATTCTTTACTGGCTTGTATTGTTACTTTTCCTTCCGATTGTTCTTTCAATATTAGGACTAACAGGCTTACTGATTCCAGTTCAAAATATGGTAAATGACGCCGTAGCGTTCTTACCAAATATCTTTATCGCTGGCGTTATCGTTTTTGTTGGTTATATCTTGGCAAAAATTGTACGCGGTATTGTTGAAGGTTTAGTAAATAGCTTAGGTGTTCAGGCTCAAGCTGAAAAAATTGGTCTTTTCAAAAGCTCTAATGTAGGCAAATTCTTAGGTTCGTTTGTTTTTGCTATCATTATTATTACGACATTGATTGTAGCGTTCGAAGCTTTAGGTATTGAGACAATTTCTCAGCCAGCGACAGCAATGCTGAATGAAATCTTGCAGGCGATTCCAAATATTATTGCTGCTGGTTTAATTTTACTGGTTGCTTATATTGTTTCTCGTTTTGTTGGGCGTTTGGTTGCCGAATTAATTGCAGGCACAGGTGTTGATGAAATTCCTGCCAAATTAGATGTACAACGCTTTTTAGGTCAAACTAAAGTTTCTAGTGCTGTCGGTTGCCTAATTGTATTCTTCACCATGCTTTTTGCAGTATCTGAAGCGGCAGATCGTCTTGGTTTCGATCAAATCAGTGGTCTAATCGCAATGTTTATCCATTTCGGTGCAAACATTCTATTAGGTGCTGTTATTTTGGTTATTGGCTTCTGGCTCGCAAATGTTGTGGCGAACGTGGTGCAACGTGGTGAATATAATAGCTCGCGTTGGTTAGCTAGTTTAGTTCGTGTCTTAATTATTGGTCTAGTACTTGCGCTTGGTTTAAGAGCCATGGGTATTGCAGATTCAATTGTTAATCTTGCATTCGGTTTGACTCTAGGCGCAGTTGCAGTTGCTTTCGCTCTTGCATTTGGCTTAGGTGGTCGCCAACCAGCAGAACGACTTTTAACTGATTTGTTAGATAAAGCTAAAAAAGAAGCGAATCAACCAAATCCTCTTTATCAACCACCGTCTAGTACGAGTAATACGACTTCGGCGTCAACTACCTCTGCGCCAACGACTCCACCATCTACAGTTTCATCTGATGCAAAACCAGCAGATTCTGTACAGGTGAATCCAGCACAACCGCCAGTGAATAAACCGTTTGGCTCTACAGGTGAAAATGATGAAATTTAAGGGAATTAAACTAAATTTCAGATAAACAGTACAAAAAATCTTTGATTTTTGTGATAAGAACGACCACTCTATATTGAGTGGTCGTTCTTTTTTGGCCGTTATAAAAACAAATAAGTGAGGAAAATACGATGAAGAAACCAGGTCGTTTTTTAGCACCAATTGTCATTGCCGGAATTACGGTAGGTTTTTTAGCGAGTGCTTATAAGTTTGTATTTAGTAAGTCAGAAAACTCGAAACAGACTACTTCCCAGCCGCAAGATTCACAGAACGCATCAAATAGTTCGAAAAACTCAAATTAGCTTATACGTATTGGGCAGCAGCATACGCAGAAGACCATGCCCACTGGAAGTTATAACCTCCTAAATGGCCAGTTACATCGAGTACTTCACCAACAAAAAACAATCCTTTCTGCTTTTTACTTTCCATAGTCTTGGAAGATACTTCTGTTGTATCTATTCCGCCTAAAGTAACTTCAGCGGTACGATATCCTTCTGTTCCAGACGGTTTAACTGCGAAGCCATGTAACTGCTCGGCAATATGATCTAGCTGTGCATCACTGATATTACCAATCGCTGTTTCGCTCTGCTCTGACCATATGAGTTGTTGTAACTCTTGGATGATACTTTTGGCAGTAAATTCATTAAGAAGAGTACGTAATAAAACTTTAGGCTGTGTTTTCTTTTTATCTTTTAAATAAGTCGCTAAATCTTGGCTTGGGAAAAAGTCAATTTTAAAATTTTCTCCTGAATTCCAATAGTTCGAAAGCTGTAAAGAACTTGGTCCACTCAAACCACGATGGGTAAATAATAATGCTTCAGAAAAGCTATTTTTTGAGTTGCTTAACGTAACATCCAAAGCATTGCCACTTAAGCGTGTAGTGACTTCTTTAATATGATCTGAAAAAGTAAATGGAACTAAACCTGCACGAGTTGGAAAAACCTGATGTCCAAATTTTTGTGCCAGTTCATAGCCAAAACCAGAACCGCCTAATGTTGGAATCGATAAGCCGCCAGTCGCAATCACTAAAGAATCACAAGTGTAATATCCTTGATTGGTGTTTAGTGAAAACCCACCTTTTTCCAAGGGTGTAATTTGTCCAACTTCGCAATGGGTTTGAATATCTACATTTTTAGTTTTATTACACTCACTCATCAGCATTTCTAAAATTTCTTTAGCGCCGTTTAGCGTAAATAATTGCCCGTGTTTACGTTCTTCATAGGCAATTTTATAATCACATACCAAACCGATAAAGTCCCAGTTGCTATAGCGTGACAGGGCAGAAATAACGAAGTGCGGATTATGAGAAATATAGTTATCAGGTTCTACATATAGGTTAGTAAAGTTACACTTACCACCACCTGACATTAAAATCTTTTTACCAATTTTATTGGCTTTTTCTAAAATTAAAACCGAGCGCCCGCGTTTAGCAGCATGTGCAGCCAACATGAGTCCAGAAGCACCTGCACCTAAGACAATGACATCGACATGACTGTTAGACATAAGAGATTCTCGATTAATCTTGAAAATTAAAAAGGGGCATATACTATCATGCCGACACTTACTCATGCTAAAGACATTTATTGGTATGAGGAGCAATATCTCCTAAAAATTAATGAATCAGTAGCTTAGCTTGTTTCTTATATCAGCCTGTAAACCGCCAGAATGAATTGCCAGAATACGAGTTCCTTCAGGGAAGTAATTGTTTTTTATAAGGTCAAACAGGCCGAACATCATTTTTCCCGTATAGATCGGTTCAAGAGGGACAGTGTATTGCTCTTCAAAGTTTTGGATAAATGTGAATAGCTCAGGTGAAGTTTTAGCATAACCACCACAACAGTAGGCATCTGTCAGTGACCAATTCTGTTTTTTAGTCCACTGCTGAATCTCTTGTTTTAGAAAGTCACCTTTTAATGCTGAAAACCCTAGAATCTTTTGATGTGGTGCACTTCGTTCAATCAGCCCTGAAATAGTCCCACCAGTTCCGACTGCACAGCAAATCACATCATAGTTTTGCAAATCACTTTGACTGAGAATTTCCTGACAACCTTGCACGGCTAGCTGATTAGAACCGCCTTCAGGAATAATGAAAGTTTCAGGAAATTGATTGTGTAATTGTTGAAGATAGTTTGCATCATCTCTCAAACGATATTCAGTGCGCGAGACAAAATGTAGATGCATTCCTAAACTTTGAGCTTTTGCTAAGGTTGGATTAAGAGGTTTATCAGCTAATTCTTCCCCACGAATAATTCCTATACTTTTTAAGCCAAAAAGATGAGCTGCATACGCAGTTGCGGCAATGTGATTTGAATAAGCCCCACCAAAAGTCAAAACGCGTGATAATTCTCGTTGCTGTGCTGCAAGTAGATTGTATTTTAGTTTGAAAAACTTATTACCTGAGATTTGAGGATGAATTAAGTCTAACCGCTTAATGTCGAGATGCAGGGGATAGGGAAGTTGAATATGTTGATAAGGAACCGATTGAGCAATGTGATCAAACATTAGAAATTGAGAAAATAATGATTGATCACATTGTAACTTTTTAAATAGAACTTTAAAAAGCTGTTTACGAATTTGTATCGACAGAAGTAACCACTGACATACCTGGACGTAAATATTCCATTCCTTCCTGATTTGGGTCGATGGTAATGCGTACGGCAATCCGTTGAACAACTTTAGTAAAATTTCCTGTCGCATTGTCTGGCTTTAACACACTGAACTCGGAACCCGCAGCAGGTGAGATCTGCTCAACATGTCCTGTAAATTTTTTATGTTTCATCGCATCGACTGTAAACCATGCCTTTTGTCCAATTCGCATATTGGCAATTTGGGTTTCTTTAAAGTTGGCAATCACCCAAGTTTGTTGTGGAATGAGGTAGAGTAACTGTGATCCAGCAGCTACATATTGCCCAACACGAGGGTTAACTTCACCAAGTTGGCCATCCATCGGGGCAACAATAACGCTATAGTCTTTGGTGGTTTGTGCTTGATCTAACTGTGCTTTAGCACTTGAAACTTGTGCTTCTAAACCAGCTTCTGCGACTTGTGCTGTTTTAAGCGCTTCATTTGCAACTAATACATTGGCTTCTGCCTGTTTGAGGGCTGCAAGGTTATTTTCGGCATCTGCTGCGGCTTTATCTTGCTCAGATTTAGATGCCGCGCCACTATTTCCTAACTGTTGATAGCGTCTAAGCTGTGCTAAAGAGAGTTCGTATTGAGCTTTTGCTTGATCCACTTTGGCTTGTGCAGCCACAATATCAGCTTGTTTCTGAGCAATGGATTGAGTTTGATTAGCTAAAGTATTTTTAGCTTGTTCAACACCCGATGCTGCTTGCGTTACTTTTTGGTCGTAAGTGGTTGCATCAATATGCATGAGCACTTGACCTTTTTTAACGTGGTCAAAGTCTTTAACGACTACATCTTTAACGTAACCATTAATTTGTGACGATAAAATCGTGGTTTTACCTTTGACATAACTATTGTCAGTTTGCTGAACACTTGTTGCAAATGGTCCGATTCTCCATGCCCATAAAATCACCAAAATACCGACAATAAGAACACCTAACATCCATAACAGTGTTGAGCGTTTTGTCGGAATCAGTTTACTTGCAGGTGCAGGTGCAGGTGCAGGTGTTGGCTCGTTGGCAGGTGCCTGAGCAGGCGTTTGTTCCGGTTTATTTTGATCATCTGACATATATCAATCTCAATTTCTATTTCATCAAATACGAAAGCCGTTAAGGACGGCTAATTCCTCTGCGTTGTAGATATTTACTACGTGCAATATTAAATCCACCCCATAAGAGTAGGGCGACGGCAAAAATACCGTTTAAAGCAATAACATCATTGTAGGCACGTACTTGGGCTTCACGAGTGACCACTTGATTAAGTGAGCGCATGGATTGAGCTGTTTGTAATGCTGGGTCAGTAGTCGTGATTGATGCACTGCGTTGATAGGTGGAGAGCCTTTGAGCGACTAGAGGGTCTGCTTGTTCTAAATCTTTAATGATCTCTGCCTGATAGTTCTGCGTACGATGTTGTTGATAGGTCGAGAAGAAAGAAGACCCGACAAGACCACCGAAAGTTTGGGTAGCAGAAAACAATACGATAAAGGTCACTACGTAAGATGGGCCCTTAGCAAGTGTTTGTGCAAAGCCAATAAGAAGTAATGGACCAATAAATAGACCACCAGCAAAGCCGACTAAAAACTGACTTGCGAAGAAATTCACAGGTCGAACATCACTGGTTAAGTGATAATCTAGTCCACAGGCGACCAGAATCAAAAATTCTGCAAAAAGTAAGTGGAAGATAATTCGTTCGCGTGAAAAAGTAAGTGCACTAAAAAGTGTTCCGCTTAAAATTCCTATGAATATCACAACATAGAGCGGAACAAATTGATCAGGTCCCATTCCCATTGTTTTTAAGAAGTTAACAGCAGCATAGCTTTGCTCTGACATTAAAAGACGTATTGCAAAAGCACCAAAAATGAAACGTAGGGTCGAAGAGGCGCCTAGCCAACGCGTCATAATTAATGGATTGGCACGATAGTGTTCGTAGAGTAAACCGAGCACAACTAAGCTAAAACCTGCGATTAATATATAAGCAAGCCATTCGCTATTAAACCACCATAAAATTGGACCTTGCGTCAGCACGATACATAAACATGCAAAACCTGGAGCCAGTAAAGCAAAGGTAAAGAAATCTTGCTTCTCAAAAACATAAATTCGTAAGCTACGTGGTAACTTCAATGAAACGACCATGGCTAAACAACAAAGTGCTAAACCGAGCTCAAAGGTGTAAAGAACAGACCAACTGTCTGTACTCACAAGAAATGGAGAAATAATCCAAGCCAATGGTACGCCGAGTTGCTGAAAGCCGAAGGCGATATATATTCCTTTTGCCATGTCTGCTTTTTTGAAGGCCTGCATGGTGTAATACATACCTAATGAGCTTAGTGGTGCACCCGCTAAACCAGCCACAACCCGAGCGAATAGTGCCATTTCATAGGTATGCACAAAAATATGCAAAACAAGAACCGCAATAAAAATAACCAGCCCTATTTCTGAAAATACTCTCAGGCCATACTGTTGACGGGCTTTAAACAAAATCAGATTTGAGCTTACATTTGCCATGGCATAGGCCGCAGGCAGCCAAGCAGCTTCGGAAGGGGTAAGACCGTATTCACCTTGAATTAAAGGTAAATTTGCCGTAATAAAACCATTACTTAAGCTTGCCGAAAGAGCGATAAATAAACCGATAAAAAAGTAAATAAACCGCTTAGGTACAGAGTGTGCAATCGCTGCGGGTGAACCAGGTAGAGTAGGTTGCTCTTCTGGTGTCCAGTCGGGTGGTGTTTCTAAATAACGAGGCGTTTTACTCATTCTATCCCTCGAATTTTTGTATTTGAATACCATGAAATAGTAATTCAATTGCTCGTTTTGCTAAGCGAGTCTGTTCTTCTGGCTCATGTCCTTGAAATGAAGAACCTAACATTGCAGTAACCATTGCATAGTCATCGGCAGTTAGATCAGCTCGGCACAGTTTTTATTCTATTGCTTTTTCAATCAGTGGATTAAGTGCATTATTTCGCCGTTCATAGATTTTTAACATAATTGGGTCTTGTCGATCAATTACTCTCCAAAAATCTTGCAAAATTGCGAGCTTGGGAAGTTGCCCAATATGTCCTTCAATTAAACGAAATAAACCGTCTCCGAATTGTTGAAAATGAGCTGCTTTTTGCTCTAGCTGTGTAATCGCGCGTTCTAAAAGTGCGCTAATTAAAGCTTTGCGATCACAAAAGTTACGATAGAACGTTGCTCGTCCTACACCAGCGTGGTCAATCACAACTTGTAAGGGGACATTAATGCCATGAATACGAAAACATTCTTCGGCTGCATTGAGTAATTCATCCCGATTATGGGCAGCAATTTTTTGACGTTTACTCATGTCATCGATTGGGGAGTTTTAAATATGATATATTTAACGGACATTTTTGTCCGCTGTTAAGGTGAAAATTGTAAAAACATGAAAATTCAATTTTCATCATTTATATCTTCTGCATTTTTATCTGCGTCATAAAAAGCTGGTAGAATACCGCGCAATTGCGTAATGCTAGGTCAATACAATGTTTGAGTCCCTTATTCCTCTTTTTTCAATTGCGATGGCATTGATGCTTGGAGCAATAAGCCCTGGGCCAAGCTTTATTTATGTGGCACAAAATTCAATTTCTAAATCACGTAAACATGGTTTGTTCACGGCTTTAGGAACGGGTACAGGCGCGGCTCTGTTTGGCTTATTAGCTGTTATGGGATTACAAGCGGTCTTATTGGCTGTACCTTCTGCTTATTTAATTTTAAAAATTGGTGGTGGGCTTTATTTACTTTGGCTAGCTTTTAAAATTATTAAACATGCCAAAGAACCAATTGCAATGGAAAACGATGCAAAATCGAAAATGACCTATAAACAGGCATATCGATATGGTTTGATTACTCAGTTAAGTAATCCAAAAATCGCAGTTGTATTAGCAAGTGTATTTACTGCTTTACTGCCGAAAGAAATCCCAAATTATTACTACGTCGCATTGCCAGTGATTTGTTTTATGATTGATGCTGGTTGGTATTCATGTGTGGCAATGCTGCTATCTTCAGAGAAGCCTAGAAAAATGTATTTAAAGGCAAAAACTGGTGTTGACCGAGTTGCTGGAAGCATTGTTAGCCTATTGGGTTTAAAGCTAATTTTCTTCAAATGATCAGTCTTTAATTAAAATATCTAAAAAATCCAAAGCCAGCTGTTTATAGTCTGGCTTTATTTTTGCGTAAAATATATACAAATTGAAATATCTTTTTTAGCACTTAAACATTTAAAAAGTGGTAACTTAATAAATAAAACAAAAAGAAATGAGGATCACGTTATGAAAAAACTAATGGTGAGCATTTCTGTAGTTTTTCTCATCTTAACTACAGGATGTGAGATGAGAACGATGAGTAAGCAACCACCAGCAAATGAACGGACCATGAGTATTGTTGGTACTCCAGTTCATGAAAAGGATTATAAAATTTCCGATATCCAAGCGAATAATCATGAGCAATCCAACTATTAAGTTACTTGCAGGGTGTGCGACTTACTGTATTTTGAGTATGGTCAATGCATGTGAACCTGCATCTTTAGATTGGGAGCTTTTTCAGGAAAAATATGATTTAAATCATGATGGTATGTACAGCCTAAAAGAATTCCAACGCGTTGAGGATTTTTATCCTTATAACTGGCCTACCGATAAACGTTTTCAAGGCGAAAACAAGCAGACAGAGTTATTTCATTATTTAGATGAAAATAAGAATGGCTATTTAACAAATGAGGAGTTAGGAAACATACATGTTTTATTTAATAACCCTTGTGAAGGGTGGCCGTGGTCGTAATTTAAATTCACTTATTTATGTTTTTTCAGAACTCGAATTTTAAAAATAAAAAAAGCTTCCAATTTAGGAAGCTTTTTTTATGAAGGCAGATTAAGAAACTTTATCGCCTGGTTTTGCACCGCTATCTGGAGAAATAATGAAAATACCTTCACCATTTCCAGCAGCAAGTACCATTCCGTTTGAAATACCAAAACGCATTTTACGTGGTGCAAGGTTAGCAACCATAACGACCAGTTTACCTTTTAAATCTTCTGGTGCATATTGGCTACGAATACCACTAAATACGTTACGTGTTTCAGCTTCACCAACGTCTAAAGTAAGTTGAAGTAATTTATCTGAACCTTCAACAGTACCTGCTTCAACGACCTGAGCAACGCGTAAGTCAACCTTTAAGAAGTCTTCAATCCCAATGATTTCTGCTTCACCAACTGCTGGAACAGGAGCTGCTTTTTTCTCGGCGGCTTTGTCTTTTTTAACTGCTGCTTTTGTTGTTTCTGGAGCAGGAGTACCTAAAGACTCTTTAGATGCATCCACCATTGCTGCAACAGCTTTTGGATCAACACGTTGCATGAGCGGTTGGAACTGTGCAATCTCATGGCTTACAAGAATTTGTTTACGTGACTCGAAACTGAAGCTCTCTAGTTTTAAGAAACTTTGAACTTGCTCAGCCAAAGTTGGAAGAACTGGAGATAAGTACACAGCTAATTGACGGAACAAGTTGATACCAACCGAGCACACATCAAGAACTTGTTGTTCTTGACCTTCTTGTTTAGCAAGTGCCCATGGCTTTTTCTCGTCAATATATTGGTTTGCACGATCAGCAAGTGCCATAATTTCACGAATAGCCATTGAGAATTCACGTGCTTCATATGCGCTAGCGATTGAATCACCTGCATCAATAAAACTTTGCACCAACTCAGATTCTGCACATTCAGCAGATAAAGTATTGTTAAAGTTACTGTTGATAAATTTAGCGCAACGGCTAGCAATATTGACGACTTTACCGACTAAGTCAGAATTTACTTTTTGAATAAAATCATCAAGATTTAAATCAGAGTCTTCAACTTTATCTGAAAGTTTAGATGCAAAGTAGTAACGTAAATATTCTGGGTTTAGATGCTGTAAATAAGTCTCTGCTTTAATGAAAGTACCACGAGACTTAGACATTTTTTGTCCGTTCACAGTCAAGAAACCATTTACAAATAAGCCTGTTGGAGTGCGATAGTTTGCACCATCCAACATTGCAGGCCAGAACAATGCATGGAAATAAACAATGTCTTTACCAATGAAATGGTAAACATCGTTTTGACTGTCTTTTTTCCAGAAATCATCAAAACTTAAATCTGGGCGCTTAGTTTTGATGTAATTTTCAAAACTCGACATATAACCAATTGGTGCATCTACCCAAACATAGAAGTATTTATTTGGCGCATCAGGAATTTCAAAACCGAAATAAGGTGCATCACGGGAAATATCCCAATCGGTTAAACCCGACTCAAACCATTCATCTAGCTTGTTTGCAATCGAAACAGGTAATCGACCTTCATCACGGGTCCATTTCTGTAAATATTCTGAAAAGTTTGGAAGCTTGAAGAAATAGTGATCTGAAGATTTTTCAACTGGTGTTGCACCACTTAAGGTTGAACGTGGGTTCAGTAGTTCAGTTGCATTATAGGTCGTACCACAAACTTCACATGAGTCGCCGTATTGGTCTTCTGATTTACATTTCGGGCATGTGCCTTTAATGAAACGGTCAGACAAGAACATGCCTTTTTCTGGGTCAAATAATTGAGTTACAGGGCGAACTGCAATATTTCCAGCTTCACGGTTTTTAATATAGATATCTGTTGAGCGGGCTTTGTTCGCATCACTATGAGTAGAATCGTAATGATCGAAATGTACGCCAAAACCGTCAAAATCACGGATATGTTCTTTTTGAACATTCGCAATTTGCTCTTCTGGGCTAATACCATTTGCTTCGGCACGTAGCATAATTGCTGTACCGTGAGCATCATCCGCACATACATAAGTCACATCATGACCCATTGCTCGCATGGCACGAACCCAGATATCTGCCTGGATGTAACCGAGTAAATGACCCATATGAATTGGACCATTAGCATAAGGGAGGGCATTAGTGACTAAAATTTTACGCACGGATTTCATTCTCTCATTCGTATTTATAAGGTGGAAGATTTTAACTGATGCAGGGAGATAAGCAAAGATTAATAATCTTTGGCTTGGTGCAAGAGGTTTCTATAAAAATGGGTTTTGGTCAGAGAGCGTTTCTCTTTAGAACAGATAAACAAATCAAAAAATATTTGAATCTTCCTGTATTGTCTTTGTTTCAAATTGCAGTTACGGTCAGAAAATAAGCCATAACGATGTATAACTAATAACTTATTCAGGTAATTTTTTAATTAACTACGAGGATAACAACGATGACTACTGAAAATAAATTAGATGAGTTAAAAGCAAAAGCGGCAGATGCAAAAGTACAAGGTGAAAAAGCTTTGGAAGATTTAAAGGAAAACGTAAAAGCTAAAGAAGCTGCTGGTAAAGAAGCTGTTGAAGATAAAGTAGATGAATTAAAGGCCAAAGTGGCAGATGCAAAAGTTCAAGGTGAAAAAGCTTTGGATGATTTAAAGGAAAATGTAAAAGAGAAACAAGCTGCTGGCAAAGAGGCAGTTGAAGATAAAGCAAATGATTTGAAAGGCAAACTTGAGGATGCTCAGCATACTTTGCAAGATAAGTTCGATCATTTACGTACAGAAGCGGGTCATAAACTTGATGACGCCAAAGCCAAAGCAGTAGAGTTAAAAGATGAGGCTGCAACAAAATTTGATGAGTTAAAAACGCAAGCAACGGCGAAATTTGATGAGTTGAAGAAAACAGCAACAGATAAGTTAAATAAATTGAAGCACCACGATTCTGATGAATAAGTTTATTTAAACTAAAATCTGCACTCCTTACCTAAAAGATGGAAGCTTGAAAATTAGCAATTCTTTATCCTTAGGTGAGCGAGTGCGGATCAATACTGTTACACTATCTCCATTAAGCTGTAATGATCTGTTTTTGGAGTAAACAATATGTCTTGGCTTTCTTCATTAAAGTCTGTTTTTTCACCCGCACAAGAAGTGAAAGAAGATGAAATCCAAACGGTACTCCAAAATTATTTACTACCGCATTCAAAAGATGCTTTAAAAGAGCGCATTAGTCAGCTTCAAGTTCAAGGTCGAGTATTACAACTCACCATTAATACATTTCCTGATGAAAAAGAGCACTTGCAGCAAATTCATGATGATTTGGCTGGGGCTTTAGAAAAGTGTGGTATTGAAGAACTAAACTTACATGTGGTTCAACAAAAGCGTCCTGCACAAGAAAGTTCGAACCTACCTCCTGTACTTGATGCTTCACCTAAATCAGAACCAGATCCGAATAATCCACCTATCCAAAAAGCAGCTCCGCAACAAAGAGATGTTCCACTTCATCCTCGCATTAAGCATGTTATTTTAGTTTCGTCAGGTAAGGGTGGCGTTGGTAAATCGACAACTACTGTCAATTTAGCGCTTGCCTTGCAAAAAATGGGGCTTAAAGTTGGGGTATTGGATGCCGATATCTATGGCCCAAGTATTCCGACTATGCTGGGAAATGCTGGCAAAACTCCTCTTATTGAAAGTGAAAATTTTGTGCCTTTAGATGCTTATGGCATGGCGGTGTTATCGATTGGACATTTAACTGGTGATAACAACACACCTGTTGCGTGGCGTGGACCGAAGGCAACGGGTGCTTTAATGCAATTATTTAATCAAACTCTTTGGCCTGATCTAGATGTATTGATGATTGATATGCCACCTGGTACTGGTGATATTCAACTCACGCTTGCGCAGCGTATCCCAGTTACTGGTTCAATCATTGTGACTACGCCACAAAATGTTGCCTTATTAGATGCTACTAAAGGTATCGAATTATTTAATAAAGTTGGAATTCCTGTATTAGGCGTCGTTGAAAATATGTCGACCCATATTTGCTCTAACTGTGGTCATGAGGAGCAAATTTTTGGTATTGGCGGTGGTGACAAGCTCTCTGAACAGTACCATATTCCATTATTAGGCCGCTTGCCTCTAAATGCTCAGATCCGTGAGCATGCTGATCAGGGTAAACCTAGTGTTGTAGCAATGGATGATGCGGCTGATAGTTACATTGATATTGCTAAGGCGATGTGGGAACAGATTGAAAAAATTCCTCAACGTACACGTGATGACAAACGTATCTTCTGATTTATTTAAACCCGACTTCAAGTCGGGTTTTTTATTATCTGGTTAAAATAAAAAATTAAACCACTGAATCTTAATAACAAAGCTAAACTTGAAATTGGCATATAGATTGCTACTTTACACTTTTTAAAAAGAAAGGGTAAAAAATGCAATTTAAATGTGCTTTTGGCGTAATCAGTTTATGTAGTGCCTTATTTTTAGTCGGATGCAATAATGACGACTCTTCTGTTTCACAAACACCTACAGTTCAGGAGCAAAAACAGAAATTACAGCCGATTATTATTCAGGGTGCTTTGCCTGTAGAGTCGGAAAGAATGGCTTCAAAATTAGAGAATAAGGTTGTCGAAGAAATTGGTGGGTGGACATTCTGGAAGGGTACCTATAATGGTTATCCAATGATTATTTCTAAAACACGCATGGGTATGAGTAACTCTGCTGCAGCAACTGCTTTAGCCATTGAACGTTATAAACCGATTGCAATTATTAATCAGGGAACATCAGGTGGGCATGACCCAGATCTACACGTTTACGATATTGTTTTAGGAAAATATGCTACCAATATTGGTGCATTTAGAACTCCTAAACAGCCATTAGGTGGTGGTTCAAATTCACTCACATGGGTTGAGGCTTTTGATGTTTTACCAACAGACGAGTCTGACCCGGAACCTATTGCAATTCGTAAATTTGAAGGTGACCAAGAGTTATTAATGGCGGCACATAAAGTCCGTTATGACAAAGGCGAGGTGGTTGAGGGAACGATTGGTTCAGCAGATGTCTGGAATAATGAGCTTGATCGTATTCAATTTTTCCATCAACGCTATGGCACTTCAGTCGAGGAAATGGAAGCAGCATCTGTTGCACAAATTGCCAGCCAGTTTAATGTTCCTTTTTTAGGAATTCGAATTTTATCTAATAATATTACGAATAACGGGGCTTACGACCCTGGTACAGGAGAGGCTTGCCAAGAGTATGTACTCAATGTGGCTGAAGAGTATATGAAATCAAAACTACCAAAATAATAATTTAAAACTCAGCAAGAAGATCGGAGTCTTTATAAAACTTCTTCTTCTTGCTTTTTATGGCGATGTCTACTTTTCCAGTTTTTAATGACCATCCAACGCCAGAAAATTTCTGTAGATAAATATAAAATGACGGCAAATACGAAAGCTTCTACAACAAGACCTGTCATCAAAATTTTCGCAAGACTAAAATCAATGTGCCCATGGCCGAAATGAGTAATCCAGCGAGAAATCTGGTGCAATACACCCAGCAGCATTTCTTTGTTGATCATATGCACATGAAAAATATGTGCACCAAACCAAAAACCAATATATAGAATAGGAACTAAAGTAAGAGGATTACTTAGCCAAGCTAGCATTAAGCTAATTGGTAAATTTACTTCAAATAGTAAGACTGCCATCACAATAAATACGCTGTGAAAAGGGATAGGCAGTAAACCAAAAAAGGTTCCAACAAAAACAGCTCGGGTAATTGATTTTCGATTGACATACCAAAGCACAGGATTCAGGGTCTTTTTACCAAAAATCCTTAGAAATTTCATATTTGAAACTTTCTCGGGTGAGGGAAGCCAAGATTGAAAAAAGTGCTTTGCCATAATCATTAAAGGTAGTAGAGCGCGGTGCTCTAAATAAAAAAATCAGAAACAATATATGAATTGAAACTTATTAAAAGCTTAAAATTTAAACTTACCATCACTATATATTTTTTATTATAAAGGCTTTTGATGGAAAAATAGACTTAAAATAAAAATACTTATGTTATTTAAGTACGAAATTATTTGAAAAGCATAACAACTGACCGTAAAGTTTTCTTTATCACTTTTTGTGATAATTGAATAAGTATTTGTTTTTAATGTTTTTATTTTAATTTTTAAAATGATTTTAAAAATTTTGTCTTACAATTACCTTTTGCCATGTGACAGGATATCTATTAATCTGAGATGACTATATTATGAGGTCATTCAATGATTTCATGGCTTTTTATTGGCTTAGTAGCCACAATTTTACTTACACCTGGTCCGACTAACACTTTACTCGCTTCTTCAGGCGTACAAGTAGGACTACGGAAGTCAGTAAAACTTATTCCAGCAGAAGTTTTGGGTTACGTGATCTCTATTTCTGCATGGGGAATGCTGATTGGGAAAGTGTCAACCACATTGCCATTGCTACCGCCTATTCTTAAGCTGTTGAGTGCTTGCTATATTATTTTCTTAGCCATTAAGTTATGGCATACGGCAAATCAAGAAGTTGAATTAAATCAGCCTACGATCCGTACTCGTGAATTATTTTGTGCAACCTTATTGAATCCTAAAGCCTTGCTCTTTGCTTCGGCAATTTTCCCTGTGGCCGCATGGAGTAATTTTCACATTTATTTAATTCATATGATGGCTTACTTAGCGCTTATTACGCCAATTGCCTTATTCTGGATTTTCTTGGGATCACTTTTAGCTTCTAAGAAAGTTGCATGGCTAAATCAGACTAATTTGCAAAAAACAGCTTCACTCGTTTTAGTCAGCTTTTCAATTCCAATTAGTTATTCTGCTTTACTGAGCCTTTAAAGGTACCGCTGAGCTATTCTTATTTGTTTGAGTAGCTTTGCGTTGTTTTCATAATTGCTTTTTTAAGTTAAAGTACGTCGAAATCAATGAAATTACCTTTTGGATAGAAAATACATGGCTATTAAGTCTGATCGTTGGATTCGCGAGATGAGCGAAAAACACGGCATGATTGAACCTTATGCAGAGAATCAAGTCCGTTTTGATGAAAATGGTGAAAAGTTGATTTCCTACGGGGTCTCTAGCTATGGTTATGATGTACGCTGTGCCCGTGAATTCAAGGTTTTTACTAACGTACATTCTGCAATTGTCGATCCAAAGAATTTTGATGACAAAAGTTTTATCGACATTGAGTCTGATGTTTGTATTATTCCGCCAAACTCATTTGCTCTAGCGCGTACGATTGAATATTTCCGTATTCCTCGTAATGTGTTGACAGTATGCTTAGGCAAGTCGACTTATGCTCGTTGCGGTATCATTGTGAATGTGACTCCATTAGAACCTGAATGGGAAGGTCACGTAACTTTAGAATTTTCAAACACCACTAATTTACCTGCCCGTATTTATGCAGGGGAAGGTGTAGCACAAATGCTATTCTTTGAAAGTGATGAAGTATGTGAAACATCTTATAAAGACCGTGGTGGTAAATACCAAGGTCAAACAGGCGTTACACTTCCGAAAACATAATTTTTCTTAGATAAAGAATAGTTTTAAAATAATGGGTCGCTTAGGTGGCCCAATTTTATGAATAAAATTTACATGAGGTGCGTTTATCGGAATAGTGATAAATGACAGTTTTCTTTTGTAAAAAATAATATAATATGATCAATAATTGATTTGTTTTTTTGTTCTGTATCACAGAATTTAAAAGCAAATATGGTTGAGATAGGCTTTTTTGATATTAGTTAAACACTATCAAATTCAGATAAGCCAAATAAAAAGAAATTAAACAGGATTATGCCCCCAAGGATACGGAGGTCGGCCATGCGACAGTTTACGTCTCTTCATGTAGCGATAGCGCTTGGAAGCTTATGCTTTTCTTCAGCGTATGCTGCGTCTACATTAGTCCCTATGTCAGATTCGGAACTATCCGCAACTCGTGGCCAAGCTTTGATGAGTATGTCTTATATTGCGCCTACGGACTCTGCAAATTTAGAAAAACTACGCGACAACAGTAGTAATATCGGTTTCTATAAATTAGGTTTGGAAGCTGAATTAGAAATTAACACCAATATTCGTAAATTACAGTTAGGTTGTGGCGGTGTTAATGGTGCGGGTGGCTGTGATATTGATATTGATAATCTAAGCTTAAGTGGACAAAAGTTCGATGCTAATGGTAATCCTTTGGCGATGACTAGCGAAGAGCGTGCTTCGTCTTCTGCTGTTTTAACAAACCCGTTTATAGAGTTTGCAATTAAAAACCCTAATTCTGCATCAACCCGTGAAGTCGCCGGTTTAAGATTAAGTGCTGAAAAATTTATCGGCTTGCTTACAGCAGGTACTGAAAATACATCTAGGCCAAATGGCATTAACTCGATTTCTGGTTATATGAAGGTTCAATCAGATAGTAGTGGTTTAATTAAAGGTTATGCGACAACTTCTGCTACCCGAGATAATTTGTATGGTGCTAATGCAGTTACAGGTCGCTTACAAGCTTTAGGACTTGGCTCATTGGCAGAAGTAGAGTTTATTACTTCAAATGGTGGTTTTAATATTCCAGGCATTCAAAATAACTATTTTGAAATTGCCCCAATTCAAGTGAATGGTAACAGAGTCAGTTCTAAAGTTTTATCCGCTCCCGTGAAAGTCCCTAATATTTATGTAGGCCATAGTAGTTCGTACCCAGTAGATGGTACAGTACAATATAATGCGGCAGGTCCACACGACCCAGCTTATCCTGAACCAACAGGTATTTACACTCAAGGTGGTAAAGTCGAAGCGACTGTTACAAGTTGTAGTAATATTTTAGTATGTGCAATAGCGAATGAGGGTAAAAAGTTTTCCAGTGTATATATGAATGGTACGATTTCAAATATTACTGCAAATTTAAATTTAACCCAGTCATTGGGACTTATTCATAATTTACCAATTAACTCACCAATGTACCTTGCTCTACAAAATCAAATGCTCCAATGGCCAGGTGCGAAAGCAGATGACGTAGCTCAAAAAGGCTGGTGGATGTCTTTTGCAAATCCAGTTAACGTTGGTAACATTATTCCGCAAGATGCAATTGATATTTCACCACTATTTCCGCAAATTTCGACGGCCGTCTCTGCCTATTTACAAGCTAATCCAGCTAAAACTTCTGATCTTGATGGATTGCTATTAGGAGCTGATTTAGATGTAAATATTGGTACGGTTGATTTGAAAAATAGTCCGCTCACATTAAATTTAAGCAACTTGCAGTTAACGAATCAAAACTTTAAGCCAAACTGCCATGGTTCAGGTTTAACTTTTTGTTAAATGCCGAGAAGGTAGCTTAGGCTGCTTTACATTCATCGGAAAAGTAATTTTTTACATGCTTTTTTTTGCATTTGTGCAAATATTCCGCATAATAGAAATGTGGAAAGGTTGGCAATATCTTTTAGACTTGCCTCTTTGTCTAAGGTGAAAAGGATAGATTCACCTGGCATCAAGGATTGTTAAAGAAAAATAAATATGGTGCGCGGCATCGTATAAAACAGGAAGGTCAAGATGACTACACTTAATTATACGGTAAGGTTTCAAAAAACCGTTTTGGCAAGTTTAATCGGGCTTTGTATAAGCCAAGCTAGTTTCGCACTCGAAGAACTTTCTGATGCGGGCTTAAGTGAAACTACAGGTGAGGGTATTGCTATCTTGCCACAGAATGCTTATATGGTATTTCGTGGTGCAGGTGCTAATGAAACCTCTAGTCAGATATTAACGGATCGTACTAAAGACACAGGTTATATCAATTATGTACCTGTTGGTCCTTTGAGTATGACAGCTGCAGATACTAATAAAAATGGCTCGATTGATTCGGGCGATCGTGCGGTCGGTAAAGCCGATATTTTTCTTTATGGTTTAGCGCTTTCTAAATCCGATAATGATACGAATAGCCGTATCGCGTCTACTGATACAGCCGCTGCAATTTCGAGTTGGGGTACTGCCGTCAACCCATGGATTTTTAAAGTTGCGACAGCAAATTCAGTACCTAATTTTAGTGCGGCTACTTGTAGTGGTGCGAGTGACCCTTCTTGCCAAGTAACTTATTTAGCTTTGGAAGCCCCTTTATATGAGGTTGGAACGAAGGACTCTGCCGGTATAGATGCTTATAAGCTGAAATTAGGTTTATGGTCAGATATTTTTGTCCGAAATCCAAATAAAATAAATGGTGCAGCAGACCAATTTAATTATGGCGACTCGAATGGCTTGATTGGTACAAGTATTGATGCAAGCCGTGCAAACCGTCTTCGTTTACAAGGTGTTTGGAATAACTTTAGCTTAAATGGCAGTCGTTTACAGCTTTTCCAAACATTAGGTGGCGCAACATCTGCAGGTGGAATGAGTCCTTTTTATAATGATACTTTAGGATTCGCTGGGGTTATTCGTTTAAACAGTGGTGATGCATCTAATTTAAGAGCAACAATTACTTCAAATACTCCAACGTCTTCGGTAGGGCCATGGGTAAATCGCTATAGCACCCAATATACTGGTGCACCAAGTAATAACTCTCCAAGCTCGGACTGGTTATATCGGGTTCGTAGTCAGACTACGACTGTTACTTCAACGGGTTCATGGACCGCGCCAACGGATAGCGCTATGAATAACGTATTACGTTTGAGTACACGTGAATCTGGAACTACCCAAGGTAATTTGGTAACACCTGCAATTAATGGTGGGCTTGCTCCAACTTTTGATGCGAATGAAGGTTTATATCTCTATAACCCAAACATTAACCTTGTGTTAGGGTCTTTATATCAACCACTCGTTTTAAGCTCAGATGGTAAAAACTTTAGTTTAGAACTTGCTCGTATTCCGAATAAACCAGAAATTTATAAGAAAATTTATACAGATTATAGTGGTGCAGATACTAGCTATTTAGGTTCTACTTGTAATATTTACCAATGTGGTACGAATGTAACATTAGGTGGTAAAACTTACCAAGGTTCTAGTGCAACACACAGCAGTATCTCAATTGGTTCCACAGTTTATAATGCAACGAATAATACTTTAGAGGCATTTAAAGGGAACAGTACACAAGATGCGGTCGGTATTTCATTTGGTAAATTACCTACGGGCACTGTGGCGGCGATAACGCAAACTAAAAACTTCTACCAATTGCAAAATCAGGAGCGTCGTGCAGGTAGTTATAGTTGCGGATTTTTGAACTTAAGTACTTGTTATGATACATGGCAGTACCGTACAGCAACGGGTTGGACTGGAAATGCGGGCTCAGGTTTAAAATTTGATTCTCAAGGTGCTAACTGGGCTAGTATCGACAATACCTCTTATTATAATCCGACAGTAAATAATACTGGTTATACCTTAGCCGATGCGGGGAATGGAGCTCAGTACACCGTGCCTAATGGTACGCCCTTACCCGATGCTCGTTATGAGGGTGGACGTTGGTACACGACTACGCCAAATGCAGATTTGAACACTTATAAGCTATCTGGGGCACAAATTAGCTCAGCCATTACTAATAACATGGGTTCAGCTGTAATTGATGGTGTATTAATCCAACATTTGAAACTGACAACTAAAGGCTTATAAGAGGAGGATAATGATATGAAAAAATTAAGTACTTTGATCCTTGCTCTTTGCGCAACGGTTACTCATGCGGAGCTGCAAACTTTAGATAATGAAGCATTGCAGGCGATTAATGGCCAAGCTGGTGCTGATTTATCTTTAATGCTTAATTTAAACCAAACGAGTAACGGTATATTTGACAATGGTAGTGGTGGTGTCTGTGAGAACGTAGAGTTCTGCCATATCGGTTTGGCAATTAATAAACGTTTTGTGCAAGCAGATGCGACTAAGCCAAGTGGTTGGGCTGAAAATAGCGATAGTGGTAATAAACTTTGGCTAGTGTTTAAAGGTGTACAAGGAACTTTAAATATTCAAAAAATGGGTTTGGATGGTGCTGATTTAAAATATCTGGATAAAAACAATACAGAAATTATTAAGCCTGCCATTCAGCTGAGTTTTAGTGCAGCGCAGCCAATTTTAATTCGTAATTTTGGTTTTAATGCTTTATCGATTGAACAAGATAACTTTACGAGCTCAACAACAACGCAAGGGTCGAGTGCAAATATGTATGATTATGCATATTTCAAAAAACCAACATATGCTGCGACTGCTAATAGTGCGAATCAGCAAGTTGCTACTGCTACACCATCGGCGTATGACCATGGGCGTGAAACTGGTTTTATGGGCTTAATGATGAACGGAAACTTGGCTATTCAAGGAAAAGTCATGGTCTTTAGTTGTGATGGTAGCCATCCTCGTTGTTAAGGTTAATGTAGATTTCAAAGGAACTGAAGTGATGAAAAAAAATAAAGAAAATCACAGCTCAAAGTTTATTTTAAACGCATTAACAACCAGCATGTTGTTAGTGAGCGGACACGTTTTTGGTTTAGAAGCTTTAACAGATGCTGATTTGAGTGCCGTCAATGGACAAGATGGGATCTCAATACAAACGACGTTTAATGAAATCAATATTGACAATGCTTACTGGGATGACCATGCAGGTACGCCTAGTAGTGCTGATCAGGTATTAAGAGCTCAAGCGAGTGGTGTAAAAGTCCAAAAAAGTAATGCATCTAGTCAATCTTTAAGTACTAATTACCGTTTAGATGTGGGGAGTAATCCAACCACAGGTAAAACTGGACTCGAATTTTCTATGCAAAGTAGTCCATCACTTATTACTGTAAATAGTTTTAAAGTATGTAATACCTCTGCTACTTGTTCACCGACAATGGGGCAGTTGGCTATTCAAACGACTTCCCCTCTAAATTTGGCGCTTACAACCCAAGATGGGCTATTTAATGCAAATAGTCAGTCAAGCATGACGCTTGGTATTAATAATGCCAATATTTATCTAGGGCAAGTGGATGCTCGCAGCCAGTTAAATCAATTAATTTTAAGAAACTTTAACTTTAATTTTGTCGGTAAAGGGGCCATGCTGATTGACCCAACTCGTGGCGTAGTTTTACAGACAAATACTGGAACTAACGTTGCTGGTGTAGGACAAACTCCGAATAGTACTTATGGCTATGTTGATTTTAACCGTGTAGCAGATTCAGCTTCCGGTTTAACCGCAGGTACATATGTTGATAGTAGTGGAAAAGTAACCAATTCAGGCCTGAATATTGAGGTCATGTTAAGTTCTAATGTCGATAAAACTAACCCTTATGCTTTGGATGCAACTAATAGTCCACAAAATGCGAAAGGTTTGATTCGTTTAGGTGCTAGCGGACGTATGGTAAATAGCTATTTACAAGTCCGTGGTATGGATGGTTCGTCAGATACAACAATATTAGGTGCAGCAAATACCGCTTCGGGTACGGGCTCAAGTAATAGTATTTTAGGTAATTCTGGAATTGCCTTTCGTATGAAAGGTGAATTCACTAAAGATAATGACTCAATGCTAGGATCAGATGGCAAAGCAACCACTTTAGAAATTGGTGGAGCAGGTTTAAATGCTTACGGTTTCGAATTTGGTAATTTAACAGGTCTTAACTCAGCTACGCGTGGTTATTTTGACAGCGGAAATATTTATTTAAATCTTGCTGATACAAAAACGTTATTAATGCCAAACAACGCGACTTTAAACGCAATTCGTTTAGGATCGGGTACTTTAACAACGGCTGCTGATTATCAACATAATATTCACCGTGATACGGTTACTAATCCATTTAGCTTAATTCTTGCGATGCGTGGAGCAGAGTTTCAAGCATTTTCAAGACGCGGCCGTTTTACAACGAGTGCGAATGTCGCCCCTGCCAATCAGTTTGCAGACAATGGTTTAACAAACCAGTGGGGTTTAGCATTACCTTTTTATAACTTAAATGCCAATGCTGCTGTTTATGGTTTAGATGCCCCTGCAAATAGTGCTTATTACTATACAAAAGATGCAAATGGTAAGCCTGTTCGCAATGTCGTGGCTACATCTGGAACGACTTCGCGTTTAGGTTTTGGTGTTGCAGCTGGAACTACAGGACGTGATGCGACTGGAACCAAAACGACCTCTGTATTATTGATCGATGGTTCTCCAAATGCTAATAATGGTGGTAGTCCTACTGATTATTACATGGGCTTACGTAATATCGATATGTTCCTCAAAGGCAATGGCAGTATCGGTTTAGAAAATGGCAGCCTCAATATTAGTTTAAAAGAGATGCTGCTTGCTTTATCAACAGAAATTGCAGCAGGTTATTTACCAGGGGCTAAATATAAAACTTGTCCAGCGACAGGTTCATGTACTTCACCTATTGATAATTTTGCCAAAAATAATGATGTCTTATTTGGTTTAAAACTACGTTTAGGTGGCGATCTTAACTTATCGATCGTGCCAAACAGTTCAATTGCTGATGGTAGCGCTCTAACTGTACTCGGCGATTTCACAATGCCTGCCACAGCAACTGGAAATACAGTCCAAATTAGTGATCCGATCGATGGCTCTGCAATTGGCTTTGATAATATTACTGGAAAGCTTGCATTTAATACCGCTTTAGTTGTGGGTAAAGATACCGCAAGTGGTTTAGGTAAAGTCGGTGTAAATACTGCGGTTTATTTTAATCCTGATAAGAGTATTGACGGTGCATTACGTGTTAAAGATATTAACTTCTATCCGCCATCAACTGGTGCAGGTGCACGTTTAGGCGAGCTTGCCATTACTGGTGGACGTTTAAATAGTAGTTTTAGTATTGTGCCTAGAAATGGTGCTTTTAATTAATCAATTAAAGTGACGATTATCGTCACTTTTTTATATAAATTTTATTTTAGTGTGATTGGATTTACATTCGTCGGGTTATAGGGATAATTGCTTTGTACTTGAATATTATTCTGATAGTCTGAACAAATAATAAGCGTTTGTCTCTTAAGGATTAGAGCGACATGAAGAATAAAAATATAGGGTGCTGGTTGTTACTTGCCAGTAGTTCAAGTGTATTTGCAATGCAGCCTTTGGATGACCAAAGCCTTGCGGCAACGACAGGCCAAAATGGCCTAACTTTAGGTATTCAGGCAGATAAAGTCCAATTTAACCAAGTTGCTCTGATTGATACAAATGGTATTGCTTCAACTTCGTATAATAGTAAGGCTGGCTTTGTTATTGCAGGGAATTCTACTAATCCGGTTCCTGGCATAGAATTTATTAAAGCTGCGGTATCTAGTAATCCTTCTTTTAATATCGTAATGGATACTGATGCAGGTGGTGGAAATCCTTTTTTAAATTTAGCTGTGTCTATGGGCAATGATGTAAATGGTATTCGCCTCTTACCTTTTTCAGTTTATTTAGCTCCAAGTGCATCTTTATCTAGTCCATCCGATTATGCATTAACCAGTTATGCACCAAAATCAATTTTTAGTTCGGGAACGACAGTGAATACGGGTGTAAAAGAAATCATTCGTTCAACTGGAAATCTAGATATTAACTTTGTACAAACCAATAAACCTCGTTTAAATATCCAGCTTGGCCATGCTGCTCAATCAGTGATGGTTAAATTTGGTGGGGCAATTCAATCTATTTGTTCTGCTGCTGCGGGTTGTCCAATTACTTTAGTCTCCGATAATACGGGAGTTACATTCGGGTTTAAATTTGCTGGAACAAATACCTCGACAGGTTTTGTGCTTGATGGTTTTTATGCAGGCGTTGACCCGACGGGATTAACTTTTGGGAATAACGGCGTGTCGAGTAAGTTCGATGCTTCACTTAACAATGTCACTTTAGGAAATATGGGAACCCAAAGTACAACGACATTTAATAACTTGCCTAATGGTTCTATGGGGAGTTTTGGTATTACAGGGGCGTCAGTGACTGACTTAAAAATGAAAGTAAGTGGCTTTTAGAAAAAATAATAACTTAACCTGAAATATGAAAGAGGGCGGTTGTGAAAACAATCGCCCTCTTTTTATAACTATATTGAGTTAAATGTTTTCTGATCTAGTGTGTTCTAACTGTTGAACAATTTCATCCAAAGCTTTAATACGCTTAACTTGATCCCATAAGTTTTTAGCTTGTGGGTAGGCTTTAGTCATCATCCCCAACCATTGTTTATAACGACCAACCATACCAATTTCTGTTTTTGCTTGACCGTTTAAAAAGCGAATTTGTAAGTCAACCAGTTGTTCCCAACTGAATAATGCCTCATTCATATTTTCACGAATGCATTGTGTTAAATCTGGGGTAGTCACAGCACCACGCCCAATCATTAAATCTTCAGAGCCAGATTGTTGCTGGCAAGCTCTAGCATCTGCATTGCTCCAGATTTCACCGTTGGCAATTACATTAATTTTTAAAGCTTCTTTAATGGGTAGAATTTTTTCCCAATAAGCAGGTGGCGTGTAACCATCTGCTTTAGTACGAGCGTGAACTGTTAACCAACTTGCACCAGCATCTTCAACAGCATGGGCATTTTCCATGGTGTGATTTTCATCTAGATAGCCTAAACGCATTTTTGCTGAAACAGGAATATGCGGAGGTACCGCATCCCTTACAGCTTTAATTAGCATATGTACGACATCAGGTTCATCAAGAAGAACTGAGCCGCCTCGGTGTCGGTTTACAGTTTTTGCGGGACAACCGAAATTTAGATCAATTGCTGGCGCACCAAGCTCAACAACTTTCGCTGCATTTGCTGCCAGCATATCTGGATTATTCCCTAAGAACTGGACATGGACAGGTGTCCCAGCCGCCGTTTTACCGTCATTTTTTAATTCTGGACAAAAACTATAGTAGATATGGTCTGGCAAAATGCTGTCTGTAACTCGAATAAACTCGGTCACACACCAGTCGAAATGACCAACAGATGTGAGTGTATCCCGCATGATCGGGTCAGTTAAACCTTCCATTGGAGCGAGTATGAGTTTCACAGTCTGTGTCACCTGAGCAAAAAGAAAACAGCGTTATACGGGATATGTATAACGCTGTCTAGTATCGATGAAATTTTAATTAATTTAGAGACCCAAAATCATTTCAAGCACAAATTTACTACCAATAAAACCAATGGCTAAAAGCACAAAGCCGATTAAGGTAAAACGAATGGCCTTTTGTCCTCGCCATCCGAGTTTGTAATGGCCAATCAATAATGATCCATAGATAAACCAGGAAATAATACTAAATACGGTTTTATGAGCAAGATGTTGGGCAAAGAAGCTATCGATAGTCAAGAAACCAAACGCGAGTGCAATTGTTAATAGAATAAAACCAGTAATGATAAGGTCAAATAACAAAGACTCCATCGCCTGAATTGATGGGAGTAAATTGACCCAAAAGCGTTTTTTTTGTTTCTTTTTGAGTTCACGATTTTGGAACCACAGCAAAATAGCGTGAATGGTTGCCATCAGTAAAACTGCATAGGCAGATAAAGACAGAATGATATGGACATCAAGGCCTAGGGAATGCTGTTCAATAAATTGATCGGGTCGGCTGAATGCAAAACCTAAAATCAGGCCAATAGCCGCTACAGGAATGCCTAACAAGTTTAACGGTACAATGGGGCGAAAAATACTAAAAATTAAACTTAACAACAGCATAAGCCACGATGTAAAAGATACTAAATTAAAAACATCGTAGTTAATTCCGGCTGGTGTCATCATGGCGTGGCATAAAACTTTGCCGTGCAACAGGAGTGCCAAAATTGCAACAACAGCAAATAACCATGGGTTTGGTTCACGTTTTGACATTAAACGAATAAACAGATACCAGAAAGAAGTGGTATATGCAATGAGTGCCAAAATTGTGTAAACCAAGGGGAGGCTAATCATGTCAAACCTTTTTCAGGATTAATTCATCTATATAAGATATAAATTCGCTGCGAACTAAAGTATCCTATAGCATTCTATGCATAAATTTTCTATTTCGAGAAAGATTTTTTTGCAACTAGCCATTTTAAGCGGATTTTGCAATGTTTGATACCTTAACAGAACGACTCACACAGAGTTTAAGAAATGTTACTGGCTCAGGGCAGCTGACCGAAGACAATATTAAAGATACCTTACGTGAAGTACGTATGGCACTTCTTGAAGCCGATGTCGCGTTACCTGTAACTCGTGAATTTATCGCGAAAGTTAAGGAAGAGGCATTGGGCCAGGAAGTGATGACTCAGTTATCGCCAGGCCAGGCATTTGTAAAAATTGTCTATGACGAACTCACCAAGATGATGGGTGAGGCGAATGAAACACTTGATTTAAGTGCTAAGCCTCCCGTTGTTGTATTACTTGCTGGTTTACAAGGTGCGGGTAAAACGACAACTGCCGCTAAGTTGGCACGTTTCTTAAAAGAGCGTCAAAAGAAAAAAGTAATGACGGTTTCTGCGGACGTTTACCGTCCAGCAGCGATTAAGCAGTTAGAAACTGTGTCAGCAGAAGTTGGTGCTGGTTTTATTCCTTCAGATGCTTCTGAAAAGCCAATTGATATCGTTAATCGTGCAATTGAACAGGCAAAAATCCAGTTTGCTGATGTATTGATTGTCGATACCGCAGGTCGTTTACATGTCGATGCAGACATGATGGACGAAATTAAAGAATTACATGCTGCTGTTAAGCCAACTGAAACCTTGTTTGTGGTTGATGCCATGACAGGTCAGGATGCTGCGAACACAGCTAAAGCCTTTAATGATGCATTGGCACTTACAGGTGTGATTCTCACTAAAACTGATGGTGATGCACGTGGTGGTGCAGCGCTTTCTGTGCGTGCAATTACGGGTAAGCCAATCAAGTTCTTGGGTATGGGTGAGAAGCTTGATGCTTTAGAACCATTCCATCCAGATCGTGTTGCTCAACGTATTTTAGGCATGGGTGACGTACTTTCTTTAGTCGAGGAAGTTGAACGTAAAATCGACAAAGAAAAAGCCGAAAAAATGGCTAAAAAATTGCAAAAAGGAGGCAGCTTCAACTTTGAAGATATGCTGATGCAATTTGAGCAAATGAAAAGTATGGGCGGCATGATGGGCTTCTTAGATAAGTTGCCTGGCATGAGCGGTGCAGGAATTCAGCAAGCGATTGAGCAAGCGAATCCTGAAAAACAGGTCAAGAAAATGGAAGCTATTATCCAGTCGATGACCGTTAAAGAACGCCGTAATCCAGACTTGATGAACCCAAGCCGTAAAAAACGTATTGCAGCTGGTTGTGGTATGGATGTTGCTGAAGTGAATAAACTCATTAAGCAACAAGCACAAATGGCTAAAATGATGAAGAAGTTTGCGAATCCGTCTGGTATGAGCAAAATGATGCGTTCATTAGGCAATATGCAAAAACAATTTGGCGGCGGCGGTGGCGGCGGAATGGGACCACTCTTTGGTAACAACGACCAAAAGAAATAAGTTCGTAAAATAAAAGGCGCAGATAGCGCCTTTTATTTTGTTCTGTATTTTAGTCTTTAGGGTAATGAGCAATATATTGTTGTAATCCTTTGAGCAAAAGGTCAGTTTCTACAACTGGATCATATTTTTTCAAGAACTTGGCAAATAGTTGTGCATCTCCACCGGTAAGGAGCAGTTTTTTCGGAGATTGCTGCATAATATTTTCGATAGTACTAATAAGGCCTAACAAAATACCGTGATGGACTGCATCTACGGTGTTGTTGCCTGGGTTTAGATTATCAAAAGCTGAGTCAGGAATTTTAATGCCCTTGGTGTTTTGAATAAGTGCATCGCGTTGCAGATAAAGGTTGGGTAAAATGTACCCGCCTAAATGTTGTTTGCCTTGCGTTAAATCAATCGTTAAGGCTGTTCCACAACCAATAATACAATAGTTTTCATTAGCCTGAGCCACAGCGAGTACTTGTAACCAACGGTCAATCCCGAGCTGACTTGGTACCTCATAGCCACACTTTAACTCAGCATATTCAGCATGAACCTTTGCAAAAACAACTGGAATTTCAAGCCATTTTAGAATTTGTTGAATGCGTTGATTATTCTCAGTATCTAAGACGGATGACACCCCAATCCGATGTAGACCTTGATGCTTAAAATGTTGAATTAACCCAAGTAATAAATCGGCAGGGGATTGCAAATGCAGTTCTGCGGCATGCTCAATAGTTTGGTGATTTTCAGTAATCCAGTATTTTAAACGAGTGTTCCCGATATCGAGCCATAAACTTTTCATGGAGAAACACCTGTTTATTGATTGATCTGTGGTCTTAAGCGACCTTGATAAAACTGCTTAGGTTCAGGAGTTTCAAGTATGACAGCTCCATCATTGGAAATTCCAACAAAACGACCTTCTACTAGTCCTTGGCTATGCTCAAACTGCACGAATTGATTAATCCATGCGGCATGATGATTAAAACGGCCAGCTAAGTTGTAGCAGCCATGATCGAACCAGCGAGCTGCATTCTGAATAGCAATATACAGCTCTGAAACTAACTCAAGACGGCTGTTTTGCTCTAGACCTAAATCTTCTAAGGAGGTAATCGGCTGATCACTGTCGGTTACGGGTGGCATTTTTAAATTAATGCCCACACCTACTATAGCCTGATGTTGCGAAAGGGGTTCAACTAAAATTCCACCCCATTTTCCTTGCGCACTATATAAATCATTTGGCCATTTTACTTGTAAGCTTAGAGGCTGTAATTGCGAGATTTGCAAAATATTTAGAGCAACTTCAAGTGCTAAGCGACCATCTAAGGGTGTTCGAGTTTGCACCAATGTGCTTAAATAAATGTTTCCTTCAGGTGAAATCCATTGCCGTTGATGTTGACCTCGCCCTTGAGTTTGTTGAGCACTGCAAACCAAGCCTGTTGTAATGCCTTTTTGGGCAATTTCACGAATATCATCATTGGTCGAAGTTGTGGTTGCTTTTAATAAAACCACTTCTGGAAGCTGGTTTTTTGCGCTTAAAAGTTGTTGTAGTTGGCGAGTCTCTAAATCCATGTTGAATATGAGCAGAGTGGTAAAACATTTATGGAGTTAATCATATATTTACTCATTGGCGCAATTGCTGGTTTTACTGCCGGATTGTTTGGTGTTGGTGGTGGATTAATTATTGTACCAATCCTCTATGTCGTTTTTACCCAGTTACACTATGACCCTGCGGTAATCATGCATATTGCAGTAGGAACATCACTTGCGACCATTATTGTAACGTCCTTTAGTTCGGTGTCGGCTCACCATAAAAAAGGAGCTGTACTTTGGCCAGTTTTTCGTAATTTAGCACCCGGGCTCATTATTGGTTCATTTTTGGGTGCTGGTATTGCTGACCTGATGTCTGGTCAACATTTGCAACTTCTTATTGGTATTTTTGCTGTTTCCATGGCTTATCGCATGTTTAAAGGCGCCCATGTTGTAGTTGATCCAACACGTCAGCTTCCTTCAGCATCTATGCAAGTGATGGCAGGTGGCGGAATTGGTGTTGCCTCTGCAATTTTTGGAATTGGAGGAGGAAGCTTAACTGTACCGTATTTAAACCGTCATGGCGTGGTCATGCAAAAAGCAGTCGCAACTTCTGCTGCTTGTGGTTTACCCATTGCTGTTGCGGGCGCAATTGGCTTCATGTGGTTTGGTGCTAAAGAACACATCTCTGTACCTAACACGATTGGTTATGTACATATCTATGCTTTTATTGGCATTAGTGTTATGAGTTTTATTACAGCCAAGTTTGGAGCAAAAGTCGCTCATGCATTGTCACCACAAATGTTAAAAAAATGCTTTGCCTGTTTGCTAGTCGTGGTAGGTAGTTATTTTATTTATAAAGGCATTATGCACTAGAGAATAAAATATTAACCTTAAGAAGATTACGATCTAAGAGCTTGAATTTTTAGAAATTCGAGCTTTTTTTATTAAACAATATAAGAACATTCGGGGCTTTTATTCATCCGATTTTGGTGTTGTTTTTAAATGGGTTGGCTTAAAATGCAATGAAATTGTCAGACAATGACATAGTTTTTAATCGATGGGATCAGTTAAAAACAAGGATGCGAAAGAAAAGCATGGATTAATGCATATAAAAAGTAGCGGGTGATTTATGAATCTCGAAGAGACAGAAAGTCTTTCTGAGCAAATTGTCAAATATATTAGCGAACAGATCATTAGTGGCGAGCTGGTTGAAGGCGAACGTATTCAAGAACTACGTATTGCTAAAGAGCTTGACGTGAGCCGAGGGTCAGTTCGTGAAGCATTGTTATTATTAGAGCGTACTCATTTAATTGAGATATTTCCACGCCGTGGGGCAATTGTTTCAGAAATGTCTGCACAGCAGGTGAAAGCACTGTTTGACACAAATATGATGCTATTGGGGCATATTGTTCAACGAATAAGTGAAACATGGCGGGCACATGAAGCAGATCAATTACAGTTATTGTTAGAACAACTTCTTGAGCATGTAAAAGCAGGAGATATCGAGAAATTTTATGATGGTGTTTTCCAATATTTAGCTGAACAGCAAGATATGGTCGGAAATCCTTATCTAATGAAATTCTATAAAGAGTTATTGCCTTCATTACGTCGTAGTTATTTTTTGACCTTAAATACTTCTAAACGAGAACTACAAGAAGCATTTGCATTATTTAAACTCGTGATTGATGCAATTTTGATCCGAAAATCACAACAAGCCGCTTTATTTATGGAAGATTTTTGTCGACACTTACGTAACCTTGTGTTGGAATCGCTGACACGAATGAAACAGATTGAATTGGCCTGGGCAAGACGCTCACGCCGCTAGTTAGGGCATTATGCGTTTAAGCAGTTTAAAACTTTCCGGCTTTAAATCTTTTGCAGATAGTACAACTTTAAATTTTAAGGCTAACCGCACAGCAGTGGTTGGTCCAAATGGTTGTGGCAAATCAAATGTAATTGATGCCATTCGTTGGGTGATGGGTGAATCAAATGCTCGTCAACTGCGTGGTGGTAGCATGCAAGATGTTATTTTCACAGGGACTTCCAAACGTAAGCCAGTTGGTGTGGCAAGTGTTGAGCTACGTTTTGATAATACATATGGCAAGTTAGGTGGATCCTATAATGCTTATAATGAGCTAGCTGTTCGTCGTCAGGTCACCCGTGAAGGCAAGTCCGAATATTTCTTAAATGGCACACGTTGTCGCCGTCGTGATATTACCGATATTTTCTTGGGAACAGGGTTGGGTCCACGTTCTTATGCGGTGATTGAGCAAGGAATGATTAACCGTCTGGTTGATGCCAAGCCTGAAGAAATGCGTATCTTTATTGAAGAGGCAGCAGGTGTTTCACGCTATCAAGCTCGTCGACGCGAAACTTTGCAACATCTTGAGCATACTGAGCAAAACCTTTCACGTTTAGAAGATATTGCTCTAGAGTTAAAATCGCAGCTTAAGACGCTTAAACGCCAATCAGAAGCGGCAGTTCAATATAAAACGTTAGAAGGTCAGATTCGTACCCTAAAAATTGAAATTTTGTCTTTTCAGGCAGATAAAAGCGTACGCTTACAAGAAGAATATACAGTTCAAATGAATGAACTGGGCGAAACTTTTAAATTGGTTCGCTCAGAGTTAAGTACGATTGAACATGATTTAGAAGCAACCAGTGCTTTATTTCAGAGACTTATTCAGCAATCTTCTCCGCTACAACAAGAATGGCAACAAGCTGAAAAAAAACTATCTGAACTGAAAATGACTCTGGAACAAAAACAGAGTTTATACCAGCAAAACAGTACGACTCTCGTTCAATTAGAACAGCAAAAATTCCAAACTAAAGAACGTTTACAGCTTTCTGAGTTGCAACTTGAAACGTTGAATAATCAGTTAGATGAACAAACTGAAGCCTTAACTGCAATTGAGCATACTGCAACGGGAGCTGAACAAAACTTTGCTGATTTACAATCCCAGCAAAAACAAGCACAACAACAGTTTGAACAAGTAAAAGCTCAGGTTGAAAAACAACAGCAGCAAAAAATGCAAATGTCTGCCCAAATTGAGCAGTTAGGCAAAAATGTTTTAAGAATTGAGCAGCAAAAAGAAACGTTGCAACATCAAGCAAGTCAGATTCAATCGCATGTTCATGAAGATGAGCAGGGTGAGCTTGAGCAACTGCAACAACAGCTTCGTCGGGAAATTGCGACACTTGAGACTGAAATTGAGCAGCTTTCACAGCGTTTAGAGCAGTCTCAACAGCAACATCAGGTAAGCAGAAATCAGCAGCAAAGCTTGAAAACAGAAATACAGGTTTTGTTATCTGAACAGAAAAACTTAAGCCAGCTTGTTGCTAAGCAAAGCCCGAAGCAACATCAAGATGCACTACGTTTAATGCAGGCTTTGCAGTTAACAGAGCAAGGCAAACCATATGCGCAGATTGTTGAAAAGTTTTTAGCGAAATGGTTACAAGCTCATATTCTTGAGACCGAACAAACTTTTCAAGAAGGGGTTGCTCGCCAGTTAAAACCTTCAGAGCAAACAAGTCAATTTAAAGGTAATTTAGCTTGTTTAAATGATTGGATTGCATCTCCACAGCTATCAATCTTTTCGAATGTAGCGATTGCACAAGATTTGACTTATGCTTTAAAAGAGCAAAAGCAACTGCAACATGGGCAGTCTATTTTGACTTTAGATGGTTATCATGTTGGGCAAGACTGGGTCATTGCCCTTATGTATGATGACGAGAGTCAAAGCGCCCAAGGCATGCTCAGTCATCGCATTCGTCTAGATGAAATTGAACAAGTTCTTGAAAAGCAACAACCCGAATTACAAGCATTAGATCAAATTGTAATTCAGCAAAAAGATGAGCTAGGGCAGTTGCAGTCTGATTTGCAACAGAAACAGCAAGTTGTTAAACAAAAACAAAAAGACTTACAACAGCTTGATGTGCAAATTGCTAAACAGCAAACCGCGGCACAAGCATTTTTACTGCAAAAACAGCAATTGAAAGATCAGTTAGCTCAGTTAGACATGCAACTTGAAGAAGATGCAATGCAAAAAGATGATCTGGAGATTGATTTACATGCGCTAGCAATCAAACTTGAAACCATTTTACCTGACTATAAAACTTTGCAATTTCGGGTAGAAGAGTTAACAGAGCAGCTAGAGGAACAACAACAAGCTCTGCATCAGCAACAACAAGAACGTGAAATTTTGCGTCGTAACAGCACGCAAACAACTCAACAGATAGAGTTGCTTGAAAAAGATATTTCGTTCTTGCAGAGCCAATATCAGCAAATTAATGCTCAAATGGAACAGGCGAAAAAATTTGTTGATCCAATTCAATTGGAGTTGCCAAATCTTCAGTCCGAATTTCAGCAACAATTTGCTCAAACTGAAAAGTTGCAAAAGAACTGGAATGAATGGCAGCTTGAATTAAATAGTGTGCAGGAAAAACAACAAACCCTGACAGATCAGCGTCATCAATATCAACAAAAAGATGAGCAGCTCAGAGAACAACTTGAAGCGAAACGTTTGGCATGGCAAGCAGCTAAGTCAGATCGTGAACATTATCAAGAACAGCTTAAAGAGCTAAATGCCGAGATCAAAAAAGGCTTACAAATCGATTTAACCGAGCACCAGCAAAAACTGGAAAAAGTACAGAAACAGTTTGAAAAAATCGGTGCGGTTAATCTTGCCGCTTCACAAGAGTTTGAAGAAGTTTCCCAGCGTTTTGATGAGTTGAGCCACCAGATCCAAGATTTGGAAAATACGGTAACTCAACTAAAAGATGCGATGAAAAGCATTGATCAGGAAACACGTAAGTTGTTTATGACAACCTTTGATCAGATTAATCAAGAGTTGCAAAATCTGTTTCCAAAGGTCTTTAATGGTGGTGAAGCAAGTTTAAGTCTTGAAGATGACTGGCAATCTGGTGTTAAACTGATGGCAAGACCACCGGGTAAGAAAAATAGTTCTCTAGCATTACTTTCCGGTGGAGAAAAGGCTTTAACAGCTTTAGCATTAGTATTTGCGATTTTTAGATTGAATCCGGCACCGTTTTGTGTGTTAGATGAAGTGGACGCACCACTTGATGATGCGAATGTTCAGAGATATTGTAATTTGGTAAAAGAGCTTTCTGAACATGTACAATTCATTTACATTACACATAATAAGCTGGCGATGACCATGGCAACTGATTTGTTGGGTGTGACCATGCCTGAACCGGGTACATCAAAATTAGTCACTGTCGATTTAGAACAGGCAAAAGAATACGGGTTAGTTTCGGAGTCATAGAATGGAAATCAATACGATTATTGGCATCGTTGTCGCCATTATTATTATGCTAATTGGCTTAAAAATGATTTTAAAAAAGTCAAACCATGCTGAACCCTCATTAGACAGTGATTTGCATATTAATCCTGATAGTAATCAGCCGGTTATACCTAGGCATGTGAGAGATCAGCTTGAGCAAGCTGAAGCCGAGGGAGTATCGACGACTAGCGCAGAGCGAGTAGAACCGACTTTAAATGCGGCATCACCAGTTAGTGAAACAAAACAAACAGAAACTTTGGCTGTAGAACCAACTAAATTAATTTCGGCCGAACAAATTCAACCAGTTGTTGAAACTTCTTCAGATGAAATTAAATCTGAAGAAACTGTAAAAAACTCTACCATTAATGCAGATAGTTCAGTTGAGTTGGTTGATACGGTTTCTGTTAAACCAGAAGAAAGCTTGGAACCAGAAAGCGAAAAGGCTGAGCCTGAGTTGAGTTTGAACCCAAATATTGAAACTGCCGAAATTGCTGAATTTGAAGGCGAGAGTAATATTCTGGATGTGCACTTGCATGAACAGCAACGCTATGATGATGAAAGTGCATTAGCGATGGCTGAACAGATTATTGCATTAAATGTCTATCCAAACCCTCGTCGCGCGTTGTCTGGCGATAAAGCACTAAAAGTGCTGCTGAAATACGGTTTACGTTATGGCGAAATGTCATGTTTCCATCGCTATGAAAATACTGATGAGCCGAGCGTACTTATGTTTTCAGTATTGCGTATGACAGACAATGGACCAGCTGGGTTTGATCTTGAAACCTTATCTACTGAACAGGTCCAAGGGTTGGCATTTTTCCTTGCGCTTCCAAACAGTAAAGCTGTAACTGGTTTTGACATGATGGCGAGTATTGCAGGTTTAATTGCTCGTGAAATTGACGGCAAAGTTTATGATGAGAATAATCTTGAATTTACACCACAGTTAAAAGAGCACTGGCGTCATCATGTGATTGATTATCGTCCGGCACAGGCGACTGCCTAGTTTTAATTTTTTACATTCGTTGCGATAATTGCAACATATCTAGTCGCAGTTCAGGGTGGAGAAATTTCCACCCTTTTTTATGGTGAATAACATAATGGCAACAACTTCCGTGATCGAACAGATGCGTCAGCTTATTCAACTGATTGCAAAGCATAACCATGCATATTATGTGATGGATCAGCCGACAATCTCGGACAGTGAATATGATCATTTATTTCACCAGTTAAAAGCTTTAGAAGAGCAATATCCAGAACAGGTTCAATCAGACTCCCCAACTACAAAGGTAGGCGGACAAGCACTCTCTAAATTTCAAAGTGTGACCCATGTGGTTCCTATGCTTTCTTTGGGGAATGTTTTTAATCAGGAAGACTTGTTTGCTTTTGCACGCCGTGTCGAAGAGCGTTTGCCCAATCAAAAAGTACAATATGAAGTAGAACTAAAACTCGATGGTCTTGCGATTTCGCTTTGGTATGAAAACGGTGTGTTAATACGTGGGGTTACACGTGGTGACGGAGAAACCGGAGAAGACATTACCCAGAACGTTAAAACGATTCGCAACTTGCCTAAAGTGTTGCATTCGGATCATTTTGAAATTCCACGACTGCTTGAAGTACGCGGTGAAGTGCTCATGCCAAAGTCTGGCTTTGAAAAACTCAATGCTGATCAAGAAGCAAAAGGCGATAAAACGTTTGCGAACCCACGTAATGCCGCAGCTGGTAGTTTAAGACAGCTCGATCCAAATATTGCTGCTGGCAGACCGTTAGCGTTTTATGCGTATGGTATTGCACAGTGCGAACCAAATCATGGCTTAACCACCATGCATGATAGCCTGCAATGGCTAACACAACTTGGATTTGAAATTGCTGAACGTCAGTATCTATGTAATTCAATTCAAGAAGTACAACAACGCTACGAGCAAATTCAGCAAGAACGTCCCGATTTACAAGTTGAAATTGATGGAATGGTCGTAAAGGTTGATGACTTAAAACAACAACAACAACTTGGTTTTTTAAGTCGTGAGCCACGTTGGGCGACTGCCTATAAATTCCCTGCACAAGCTGCATTAACTACGGTTGATCAGATTGATTGGCAAGTGGGGCGTACAGGTACTTTGACTCCTGTAGCACGCTTAAACCCTGTATTTGTGGGGGGGGTTACGGTTTCCAATGTAACTTTACACAATATTGGTGAAATCCATCGTCTTGATGTACGTGTTGGCGATACGGTTAGTGTTTATCGTACTGGCGATGTTATTCCTAAAGTAGAAAAAGTCTGGCCAGAGTTCCGCTCACCTGATGCTGAAATTGTACATTTACCTGAAAGCTGTCCTGTTTGTGCCTCACCCGTTGTAATGCCAGAAGGGGAAGCCTTAGCACGTTGTTCTGGTGGTCTTTATTGTGCTGCTCAGCGAATTGAAGCCATTCGTCATTTCGTGTCACGTAAGGCGCTTGATATTGAAGGTTTGGGCGATCGTTGGGTAGAGTCTTTATTACATCTCGATTTGCTTAAAGATGTTGCCGATATTTATCATTTACATGAGCACCGAGAAACTTTACTTGGCATTGAAAAAATGGGAGAAAAGTCGGTACAAAATCTGATTGATGCCATCGAAGCCAGTAAAAAGACAACTCTTGCGCGTTTTATTTATGCTTTAGGAATTCGTGGGGTAGGTGAAACTACTGCCAGAATGTTAGCCAATACTTTCCAAACTTTAGAAGCCCTAAAAGCTGCCGATGTTGAAGCTTTAAAGAAAACACCGGATGTCGGCGATATTACAGCAGAATGGATTGCTGACTTTTTCTTGGCACCTCATAACATTGAAGTGCTTGATCGCTTAATTGCAGCAGGAATTCATTGGGATGCGCCGACTGCACCAACACGCCAGCCATTAAATGGCGAGAGTTGGGTTTTAACAGGCACATTAGAGCAAATGACCCGTGATCAAGCGACTCAAATGCTACAAGCCTTAGGTGCGCGTGTGAGCGGTAGTGTATCGAGCAAAACCAAATGTGTCGTTGCGGGTGAAAAAGCAGGTTCAAAATTAGAAAAAGCAGCAAAACTTGGTATTGTTGTTATGAATGAGACTGATTTCTTATCTCTTATGGCGAGCTATGGGCAGACCTTAAGCGAATAAACCTACCGAAATAAGAACCATTGATTTTAGTTACAAAATAATAAATTGATGGTTTATGTCATATTTTAACGCTTGTCTGAGCTTACAAATCGGACAAGCGTTTCATTTTGCAGAGAAAATTTAATTAACTTAAACTGCAAATGCGTATGTTTCTCATTTTAATTTGATAAAAATCATAAACTTAACTATTTTTTACTTTGCAATCATTTTTAAGATTGCCCATAATAGTTCTCATACGATAGGAGATTTATTATGCGTGGCAATCCAGAAGTCATAGACTATTTAAATATGCTCATTGGCGGAGAATTGGCTGCCCGTGATCAATATTTAATCCATTCTCGTATGTATGAAGATTGGGGTTTAAATAAAATTTATGAACGTATTGATCATGAGATGCAAGAAGAAGCTTCTCATGCTGATGCGATCATTCGCCGTGTATTGTTTTTAGGTGCTAAACCAAACATGCACCGTGAAGATATCAATGTCGGTACAGACGTTGTTTCTTGTTTAAAAGCAGATTTAGCACTTGAATATCATGTTCGTGAAAAATTAGCGACAGGTATTAAACTCTGTGAAGAGAAAGGCGATTACATTAGCCGTGATATGTTACGTCAACAATTATCTGATACTGAAGAAGACCATACCTACTGGTTAGAAAAGCAATTACGTTTAATTGAGTTGATTGGCTTACAAAACTATATTCAATCTCAAATTTAATAAAAAACCCAGCTGATGCTGGGTTTTTTATCTCCTGATTTTTAGCTTTAATAAAATAGAAATAAAAAAGTATTTTTCTCAAATTTAATATATTCAAAGCCTTAGTATATAAGGCTTTGGCAGTTACAAAAAAATCAGAAAAATTGTATCACACCCCCTGTTTTTTTTATGAAATTGGATATAATTTCGCCAACAAAACCCTTGCCTAGAAACTTCATGAGGCAAGGGTTTTTCTATGGAAAATCGGTTGGTATGGATCGCCAATGATTTTATGGTGAGTTCGCGAAATATGTTATTTACCAAACCTGCTGTTCTAGATACAGCTACTCTCTTAAGCGCGCAGCGTCTTGCAACACGACTAAGCTTTTTTAGCTTAGGTTTTGCGACCGCAGCTTGGGCGCCATTGATTCCTTTTGCACAGCAACGTTTAAACCTCAATCATGCTGATTTTGGTTTGCTTTTGCTTTGTATGGGTATCGGCTCAATGATTGCGATGCCTGCGACTGGCGCTTTAGTCAAGCGTTGGGGATGTCGACCATTAATTGCGTTGGCATTGATGCTGTTAATGGTGTTATTACCTAGCCTAACGATGTGGAACAGCATTGTGATGATGGCTGTAGCATTATTTGTGTTTGGGTCGGCAGCAGGCTGTCTTGGAGTAGCTATAAATTTACAGGCAGTCGTTGTTGAAAAACATAGCCTGCGAGCTCTGATGTCTAGCTTCCATGGCATGTGCAGTCTTGGTGGTTTAACTGGGGCTATGCTGGTGACTGCATTATTGGCAGTAGGTCTTTCTCCATTAATGAGTACTTTGTCTGTTGTAATGATTTTGCTCGTCATTGGCGCAGTTGCTATTCCTCCTTGTTTAACGTCTTTTGAACAGGATGAAAAGCCACATCAAGAAGCCGATAAACCTAAAAAACTCTATCGACCTAACGGCATTATTCTGCTTATTGGCATGATGTGTTTTATTGCCTTTTTATCAGAAGGTGCGGCAATGGATTGGGGTGGTATTTATTTAACAAGTAAGTATGAACTTAATCCAGCCTTTGCTGGTCTTGCTTATACCTTTTTTGCTCTGAGCATGACGACTGGACGTTTTACGGGCCATATCTTACTAAAGCAATGGGGTGAAAAAAATGTCGTAACGTATAGTGCAATTGGTGCAGCCATTGGTATGGCTGTTATTGTGACTGCACCCGTATGGCAAGTGGTTGTATTAGGCTATGCACTTTTAGGGTTAGGGTGTTCTAATATTGTGCCAGTGATGTTTTCTCGCGTAGGGCGACAAAACGATATGCCTAAAGCAGCGGCACTTTCTTTAGTATCAACGATTGCCTATACAGGTTCATTAAGTGGGCCAGCTTTAATTGGTTTAATTGGTGAATGGACTGGTTTAAGTACAGTTTTAACAGGTGTAGCTGTATTGCTATTTATTATTGCTTTACTTAACCGCTTTACACTCGCAAAGGCGAATTAATTTATAAATAATAGAAACAATCTAAAGAACATCGAGAAATTTAATTTCTCGATGTTCTTTTATTTAGATTTATAAAACCTGATAGATAGATTGATAATTGTCTTGTAATAAGCGCTGAGGTTTCATTAGTAAAGTTGGTGTTTTTTCCAAATCATCTAAGAAATCGTTTCTCCAATGAGTAAGATCAGATGCTGATAAACCCTCTATCAATTGTTGATAACGATTAATACGCTCAGCTTTAGACATTTCTAAAGCCATTTTTAAAGCATCCATCATTGCCGCTCTATCTTGCGGATCAACAATCAAGGCTTGAGACATCTGCTCAGCAGCACCAGCATATTTAGATAAAATGAGAACACCAGGATTCTCTGGATCTTGAGCTGCAATATATTCTTTAGCGACTAAGTTCATACCATCGCGTAGTGAACTGATCCAGCAAATATCAGAGTGACGATAAATATGCATGAGATTATGGTGTTGAACAGGATCATAGCAACAATCTACAGGTCTCCAATCTTCATGCGCAAACTCTTCATTAATCAATTCCAACTTGGTCTTAAAACGTTCGTATAAACGTTGATAAACTGCAATATCAGTACGTGACGGTGTTGCAACTTGCAGATGTCGGACTAAGCCATGATATTCAGGATTAGTTTCTAAGAAGGTTGCAAATGCATTAAAACGCTCAAGTAAACCTTTTGAATAATCAATTCGGTCAACCCCAATGATTGTTTTTTGACGAGGTATTTCTTCAAAATTAAACACACAAGGGCTTGGCAAATCCTGTTGCGCTTGTTTTTGTATAAGTTCAGGCTGAACGCCAATTGGGTACGATTTAATTAGTATTTGACGTTTTTTGTAGCTGATACTGTCACGGTGAATTTTCTGCGCTTCAAGTAAACTTAAACATGTTTGCATACATGCATTTTGATCAATCTGGGTTTGTAAACCAATTACATCATATTGGCTCAAGTCTTGAATTAATTCTCGAGCCACAGGAATTTTGAGCCAGATGTTCAGGCTAGCAAAAGGAATATGCAGAAAGAAACCAATTTTATTTTGCATGCCTAATTCACGGCAGTAGCGGGCTACACTAAAAAAATGATAATCATGTATCCAGATGATATCTTCAGGCTGAGCCAGCTGTTTTAACTTTTCAGCGAATAATCGATTGACCTTTTGATAGGTATTATATTCTTGCGAATCATATTCAATAAGATCCTCTCGGTCATGCATCGCTGGCCACAGAACCTTATTTGCAAAACCACAGTAATATTGCGCGTATTGTTGATGGGTGAGAGGGCAGGTGATGTAGTCAATTCCCTGAGAATAGGCCTGCTCAAATTCTGGCGCTTCGATATCGGTAATTTGCTGACCATTCCAGCCTAACCAAATACCATTGCTATCATTCAATGCATCTTGCACAGCTATAGCAAGGCCACCTGCTGAAGCCTTACCAGATGGCATACTTATTCGGTTCGATAATACGATTAATTTAGACATATTTTTTCTCCATTCTGATTCCGGCTATTTTTGACATATAAGTTTTTTATTCTGTTTTGAAATAAAAAAAGAAAATTAGCGACGTCATCGATATCTTTTAATCTATATTTGGCATGTGTTTCACCAGAACCTACTTTAATGGTGAGGCCAGACTGCTGATTAATACAAATAAAACCAGATTCATCTGTTAAATCATCTCCTATAAAAATAGGTAATGCTGAGGGTAAATTAAGATGATTTAATATAGTTTGAATTGCTTTACCTTTATCAGCTTGGTGAGGAATTAATTCAACAACAAATTTTCCCCTATTTATTTTTAACTGGGGATAAAAGGATTTAATCTGTTGCATTATATTAAATGCATGATTTTCTAAGTTGGGATTTTTGCGATAATGTAAAGCAATAGAATATCCTTTATCTTCAATTAATAATTCAGGATATTTCTCACAAGATTTTATAATATCTTGTTTTAATTTTTTAAAATTAATACTGCTTAAATCTGGTCGAATATAATTATCTGGACCAAAATAAATATCTAAACCATGTAAACCTGCGATAGGAACTTCAATAGGGTGTAGCAGCTTGCTTGCTGTATCTATATCACGACCTGTTACAGCAATAACGGGAATATTTAATTCAATAATTTCTTTTATAATTTCTAATGTGGTTTTTGGAATAAAACTTTGCTCAGGATTAATTTGAAATGGTGCTAATGTTCCATCAATATCTAAAAATAAGCAGTAATTTTTATCTAAGGATAAAGTATTTATAATATCATTGGATGTAACAAAATATGTGTTTTCCTCTCTCCTATCAGATATTGTACTTTGACTGTTCATATTTAGCCTTCCCAATATTTTTTGATCAATAATTAATCTTCTAACATTAAAATGAATTGATGAGTCATTTCTTTTAATAAAAAAACATAAGTATTAACATTAATTACATTGCATAATGGATTTATAGGCGAAGTGTGGAGTATGTTGTTTTTTGATGGGCTTCAATGTTTAGATAATTAAATTTTTGTATGTTTCCTATTAATAATGCGCGTTTTATTTATCAATATATTTCAGAATATTAATGGGTTTTAATGTGTGATCTAAAATCAATATTTTTAAATTTTATGGCTGATTTTAAAAGATATTTTTTGAAATATTAATATATAATTTGCATTAAATGAGCTTTGGGTAAGAATATGAAGTTACAAAATAAAATTTTATTGATTACAGGGTGGGGGGTAGGAATTGAACCTTTGCAACCATTAAAATTTCATTTGCAACAGAAGGGTTTTTATGTACAACTTATTAATATATTTGATGTTTTAACTAGCAGCTTCCAAAAACAGCTTAATTTATTGAATGATGTCGATACTGTAATTGGGTGGTCTTTAGGAGGTCAGTTAGCAACTCACTTAGTTGATTCTTTTTATAAGAGCACTGGTCTAACTAAAACTTTAATTACACTTGCTTCTAATCCATGTTTTGTTGCTAACACTAATTGGCAGACTGCAATGCCTGCTGATGTGTTCAGTCAATTTAAAGCTTCTTTTTTGCAAAACCAACAAGTCACTTTAAAGCGCTTTTATTATTTAATTACTCAAGGATCAGCACAAGCTAAAAAAGATTGGCTAAACATGCAAAATATAGCAAATCCGCCCCCTTATGAGTTGTTATTACAAGGGTTAGAAATGTTAGAGCATCTAAACTTGGTAGATAACTTAAAAAATTACTCAGGTCCACAGCTTCATTTATTTGCAGAGCAAGATGGTGTCATTCCTTGCAAAATTGAAGAAAATTTTGCACATATCGCGACAGAAAAGATGAAATACAAAGTATTAAATGAAGCTACTCATGCTTTTCCATATCTACAAGTAGAACGAACAATTGAAGAAATCTGCCAATTTTTAACAATTCATCAGCAAAGTTAATCAGCTTTGATTGATATCGCAATTTTCTTTCATTCTTAACAGGTTTAACATGTGTTCAATGAAAGATTTGAACGCTGTAAAAGGGTAAATAGGATGACCGATAATTTTGATTTGGAACATATTTGGCATCCTTATACTTCAATGACCCAACCTTTACCAACATTTAAAGTTAAACGTGCTTATGGCGCGACTATTGAGTTAGATGATGGTAGGACTTTAATTGATGGTATGTCATCTTGGTGGTGTGCAATTCACGGCTATAACCATCCTGAATTGAATCAGGCAGTGACCGATCAATTACAAAACATGTCTCACATCATGTTTGGTGGTTTAACGCATGACCCTGCAATTGAACTTGGAAAAATTCTTTTAAAAATTACCCCGCCAAGTCTCGATAAAATTTTCTATGCAGACTCTGGTTCTGTTGCCGTTGAAGTTGCTTTGAAAATGGCAGTGCAGTTTTGGACCGCTCAAGATAAACCGCAAAAAACAAATTTTATTACAACGCGTTCTGGCTACCATGGGGATACATGGAATGCGATGTCGGTGTGTGATCCAGTTGCAGGCATGCATCAGATTTTTGGTACAAGCTTACCAAATCGTCTTTTTGTTGCAGCACCACAAACTAAATTTCATGAAGAATGGAATCCACAAGATATTGCAGAATTAGAACAAGCGATTCAGCAAAATCATGAGCATCTTGCTGCCTTAATTATTGAGCCGATTGTACAGGGTGCAGGCGGCATGCGTTTTTATCATCCTGAATATCTGCGTCAAGCCAAAGCACTTTGTGAACAATATAATCTGTTATTAATTTTTGACGAAATTGCGACAGGCTTTGGGCGTAGCGGTAAGCTCTTTGCGTGGGAACATGCACAGGTCGAGCCAGATATTATGTGCATAGGTAAAGGGCTAACAGGCGGATATATGACATTGTCTGCTACTTTAACGACGAAGCATGTTGCCGAGACCATTAGTCGCGGTGAGGCTGGCGTATTTATGCATGGTCCAACCTTTATGGCTAACCCACTTGCTTGTGCTGTTGCCTTAAAAAGTACGCAATTATTAATTGAGCAAGATTGGCAAGCCAATATTGAGCGAATTGAACAACAACTTACTCAATACTTAACACCACTCGATCAGCTTGACTATGTTGCTGATGTGAGAGTATTGGGGGCAATAGGGGTAGTTGAACTCACTGTTAATGTTGATATGAAAACGTTACAGCAGCAGTTTGTTGATCGTGGAATCTGGATTCGTCCTTTTGGTAAATTGGTGTATGTAATGCCACCTTATGTGATTACCAGTCAGGAATTAAGCTATTTGCTTGAGCAGTTGGTTGAGGTTGTTAAAACCATGCAAGGAGTGCATTGAAATGTCGTTGCTTGATCATTTTGCTATCCAATTAGATGAACTAAAACAACACGGCAATTTCAGACAGTTCACTCAAAATGTACAGCATGAGCGTTTTATTACGATTCAAAATAAAACGATGCTGAACCTAGCTTCAAACGATTATCTTGGCCTAGCTGCAGATGTAAAACTTCGTGAAGAGTTTTTAGAAAATTTTCCAGTCGAACGTAGCTATTTTAGTTCTTCGTCATCACGTTTATTAACGGGTAATTTTGAAGAATATGAAAAATTAGAAAATAGCCTAAGCCAAGCATTTGGTGGTCGGGCGGCACTATTGTTTAATAGTGGCTACCACATGAATATCGGTATTTTGCCAGCTGTTGCCGATGGGAAAACTTTAATTTTGGCTGATAAGCTGGTTCATGCGAGCATGATCGACGGTATACGTTTATCGGGTGCGCAATATGTACGTTATCGCCATAATGATTTGCAGCACCTAGAGCAACTTTTGCAAAAATATCATGATGATGACAAGATTGAGCGAATCATTGTGGTGACTGAAAGTATTTTTAGTATGGATGGTGATGAAACTGATTTAGCCGCTTTAGTGCAGCTAAAAAAACGCTTTGCCAAAACTATGCTGTATGTTGATGAAGCGCATTCAATTGGTGTGCGTGGCGAACAAGGTTTAGGGTGTGCTGAACAATACAATGTCATTCACGATATTGATTTTTTAGTGGGGACATTAGGTAAAGCACTAGCAGCAGTGGGGGGATATATTATTTGTCATCCCATTATTAAAGACTATTTAATTAATAAAATGCGTCCGCTTATTTTCAGTACCGCTCAACCGCCGATTGTGATGGCTTGGGCAGACTTTATTTTTCAAAAAGTATTAGTTGCTCAATCTCAGCGTGAACATTTAAAAAATATTAGCCAATATCTTCAACAAGTTGTTGTGCAAAAGGGTTATGTAAGTCCATCGACTAGCCATATTATTCCAATTATTTTGGGAGAAAGTCAGGCTGCTATCGATAAGGCAAAGCAGGTTCAGCAAAGTGGTTTTTATGCCATGCCTGTGCGTCCACCGACCGTACCTAAAAATAGTTCGCGTTTGCGTATTTCTTTAACGTCAATGGTACAGAAACATGAGCTTGAAGAATTGGTGAGTTTTCTGTGAGTCTGAATAAAAACTTGGTTGCCCAGCGTTTTGCCAAAGCAGGGCAAAGCTATTCAGAGCATGCAATTGTTCAAAAACAAATTTGCCAAAATTTAACGGTTTTACTCCAGCAGTTTTGCCCGAGTATGATGTCACGTGTCTTTGAAATTGGTTGTGGTTCTGGCAATTTAACTCGTCTTATTGCTGCATCTTTTCAGATTGAAGAGTTAATTTTGAATGACTTGTATGCAGATGTGCAACAGCACTTTAACCATCAAGAAAATTTGAAATGGTTGATTGGGGATGTTGAAACTTTAGCGTTTCCGCAGCAGCTCGACATGATCGTTTCTGGTTCGGCTTTGCAATGGATGCAAGATTTACCTTGTGTACTTCAACATTGTCATACTGCTTTAAATGAAAAAGGCTGGTTATGTTTTTCAACTTTTGGCCCAAGAAACTTAATCGAGATTAAAGAATTAACAGGGCAAGGTTTAAGTTATTGGTCTATTGAAAATTGGAACAATGCCTTAACTTTGGCGGGTTTTGAAGTTCTGCATTTGTCTGAGTCAGAAGCCCAACTCTATTTCGATTCGCCTAAAGCTGTATTGCAGCATTTAAAAGCAACAGGTGTGACTGCAACTGCTCAGCATCGTTGGACTAAGCAAACTTTACAACAGTTTTATCAAGATTATGATCGGTTTAAGCATGCTGAGGGATATTCCTTAACATATCATCCGATCTATTGTATTGCCCGGAGAATGAAGTAAATGAGTGGTCAGATCTATTTTGTGAGTGGGATTGATACCGAAATTGGTAAGACCTACGCGACAGGCTTTTTAGCAAAATTATGGACTGAACAGGGTAAAAAAGTGATTACCCAAAAACTCATTCAGACGGGTAATGCTGATATTTCTGAAGATATTGAAAAGCATCGTGAAATTATGGGGCAGGGTTGGTTTCAAGAAGATCATGAAAAGCTCACCATGCCGGAAATTTTTAGTTATCCTGCTTCGCCTCATCTGGCAACACGCCTAGATAACCGAGAAATTGACTTTCAAAAAATTGAAAATGCAACACAAACATTAGCTGAGCGTTTTGAGATTGTTTTACTCGAAGGTGCTGGTGGATTAATGGTGCCATTAACTACAAGTTTACTCACCATTGATTATATTGCTCAGCACCAGTTCCCCGTTATTTTAGTAACATCGGGTCGTTTAGGAAGCATTAACCATACTTTACTTAGTCTTGAAGCGCTCAAGTCTCGTAGTCTTAAATTGCAAGCTTTGGTATATAACTTAAAAGATGAATCAAAAGATCCATTAATTTCTCAAGATACGTCAAATTACTTGAAAGACTATTTAGCAATTCATTTCCCTGAAGCTGAGTGGATTGAGCTGGAAAAAATGAATTAATTTAAAATAGGCTATAAAAAACCGCTCTTATAAGAGCGGTTTTTTTATGCATTATTTAATATTTTAGAATTTCTTAGAACCGCGGTTAAAACCAGTCGATTTGCGTTGGTTACCAGTATTCACAGGAGCTTCTTTTTCATCATCGCGACGTTGTTGACGCAAGAAACCGCCGCGACGAGCTGCCATTGGCTTTTCGGTCATACGGTCAGTACGACGTTTTGCCATACCAAATAAACCTGTACCTTGACGTGGTTTTAATTCAACTGATTTTGCTAGATTATCGATATCAGTTTTATCAAGTTCCATCCAGCGGCCAGTACGTAATTCGCGTGGTAAAATAACTGTACCGTAGCGTGTACGCAATAAGCGGCTTACTTTAAGTTCTTGTGATTCAAAAATACGACGAACCTCACGGTTACGACCTTCTTTCACCACTACTTGGTACCAGCGGTTAATACCTTCACCACCAATTTCCGAGAAAGACTCAAATTTAGCTGGACCATCTTCAAGCTCTACACCAGTTACCATTTTTTGGCGTATTTTAGGCGTTACTTCACCCATAACTCGAACAGCATATTCACGTTCAATTTCATTTGATGGGTGCATTAAGCGGTTAGCAAGCTCACCATCATTTGTGAATAGTAATAAACCAGTACTGTTAATATCTAGACGACCTACCATTACCCAGCGGTCATTTGCAATTTGTGGTAAATGATCAAATACGGTTGGGCGTTTTTCAGGGTCATTACGTGAACAGATTTCGCCTTCTGGCTTATAGTAAATCAATACACGGCGACGAATTTCGTCTTCAATTTGAAACTGAACTTTACGGCCATCAATGCGTAATTCATCGCCTGGTTCAATGCGCTCACCCACTTGGGCAACACGGCCGTTCACACTCACGCGTCCTGCGGCAATAACCTCTTCCATATATCGGCGGGAACCTAATCCGATCCGCGCTAATACTTTTTGCAATTTTTCACTCATGACAGCACAACCTTAGACATAATGATCAACAGTCCACCTCTTTATGATTTCGGTGCATTTGCATCGAGAGCCATAAAGGCTTCCTTGGCGTTCTGTAGGGGAGGCAATTGGCCTAGCGAAGCTAGACCAAAAGCATTCAGAAACTGAGGCGTTGTAATTAGCAACGCAGGTCTTCCGGGTAAATCTCTAAAACCAGCTTCTTTAATCCAGTTCCAGTCAAATAGTGTTCTAAGAATCTGACTATTATTAGACACACCACGAATTTGTTCAATATCAGCACGGGTAACCGGCTGATGATAAGCAATGACAGCCAGTGTTTCTAGTAATGAAGGCGACAGTTTTGTTGGTCGCTCTGGCCATATTTGCGCAATAATACTACGATATTTAGATCTTACCTGAAAGCGAAACCCTTGCGCTGTTTCAATCAACTCAATAGATCGGCCATGTTGTAATAGCGCGAGCTGTTGTAAAAGTTGACGAAGCTGTTGTTTATTATACTGATTATTAAATGCTTCTTTTAAACGGGCAATTGAAACGGGCGCTTCACTGGCAAAAATAATTGCTTCAAGTTGTAATAAGACTTCGTGATGAATGTCAGCTAATGACAAATCACTATTATTTTGTTCAAAGCTCATATTGAAGATCCTTGAATTGCTAAAGGAGCTTCAATACCAGATGCAATAATTTTAACTCGCTGTTGTCGGGTTAACTCTAAAACAGCCATAAAAGTCACAACCATTCCCATGCGACCTTGCAAAGGATTAAGTAATTCTTTAAAACTTAACACGTCACCAGACTCTAATTTCTCTTCAATATATGCAATGCGTTCTTCTAGTAATACAGGCTCTTGAGCCACGACATGAATAACGGGTTCTGGGCGATTAAACACACAGAACAACGCATCATGTAATGCTGAAATATCATAGCCTTCATAAACAGGAGCGATATGACCTAAGCTTACATTTGCACTGAATGTATCACGCTCAAGAATTGGCATTTGACCTAAACGCTCAGCTGCTTGCTTAATGCGTAGATAGGTTTCAAGTCGATCAATAAGTTCCTGTTTAGGATCTTTTTCAATACTTATAACCGTAGGTTTTGGCAAAAGTAGACGAGATTTCAGGTCAGCCAATAAAGCTGCCATCACCATATAATCAGCAGTCAGCTCAATATTTAACGACTTCATACTATCCATATAGGTTAAATATTGAGTTGCTATAGGAGCAATATCGACTTGAATTAAATCAAAACCGTTTTTTTGAATCAGATATATTAAAAAATCTAGTGGGCCTTCAAACTGTTCGAGCAAAATCTCAAATGCAGCAGGAGGTATATAGAGATCTTCAGGAATCTTGTCATGCCACTCATCTAAAACACGGATGTGTGGAGCGTCTTCCATGGATTGATGAAGTGATTGATTCATTACGATTATAAGCCACGCGAATTTTCAAAAGCATGAGACTTGTTATTCAAGTCAAAGAGAGCTGTAAATAGAAGAACAGCAGATAGTGGAAATCATTCTAAATGAATTGTGCCTTTTAATAAATTACTTAACGACTAAAGTGTAAAAAAAATCCAAAATAAATAAAGAGTATTTTTTTGAGTGATAATACTTTTTTTAAAACTATTGGTAAAAATTGTAAGTGCTTATTCAAAAGCACTTACATCGCCAATACCACGGCGAATAATTTCAGGATGTTCACCCGATAAATCAACAATACTTGTGCTTGTTAAAGTGCCGAAACCGCCATCAATAAATACATCAATTCTTTTATCTAACTGATTTTCAATATCGTATGGATCGTCTAGAGGATCTTCTTGTCCTGGTAAAATTAATGTACTGGTGAGTAGCGGTTCACCAAGTTCTTTTAATAGAGCCTGACAAATTGGGTTGCTTGGGATACGTAAGCCAATGGTTTTCTTTTTAGGGTGCATCAACCTACGGGGAACTTCACTGGTTGCAGGTAAAATGAAAGTCGTAATGGCTGGAGTGTTCGCTTTCAATAAACGATAAGTTGCATTATCAACTTTTGCATAAGTTGCAATATCAGATAAATCACAGCACATAATGGCATATTGGTGCTTCGGCCCTAAACCGCGAATCTGCGCAATACGTTCCATAGCATTTTTATTACCGATCTGACAGCCAATTGCGTAGGCAGCATCGGTAGGGTAAACCACAACATCTCCGGCACGAATGCGTTCAACCGCTTGGCTAATGAGGCGTTGCTGTGGATTTTCAGGATGTACATGTAAATGCATCATATTTTGGAGACTCCATCACGCCAGTGTTAAAAATAATTATTAGGCTTTTTAAATGAACTAGACAAGTAGTGAACGTAGTTTTTTTGTCAATTAATCAAGGAGTTCACGTTTGAATTCATTTAATTGTAATGGTGTACCCGAACGTGTACATTGGCAAATAAAACCAATAAATGCTGCTGTATCATGTGGCAACTTAGCTTCACCTGAAAAGTAACGTTGTACTTGAGCATAAACATTATCTTTAAATATTTTTCCATCACCACTATCACCTGTCAGGTTATCCAGCGAAACTCTAAACTTTCTACCAAACGACTGAGAGAACAACCATTCAATTGCTTGCGGCTTAATTTCTACTTGTTCAAATAAACTTTGTTGCTCTTTAGTTCGACCATCAGGGGCGTACCAATATCCTAAATCAGGTAATAGGCGGCGTTTTTCACCAGCGATCGACCAATGACTGATTTCGTGAAGGGCACTGTTAAAAAAACCATGGGCGAATTGGATTTTAGCGGGACCCTGATTTGTTACCGGGAAATATTCTGGTTCAAAATCTCCACGAACTAATGTCACATTATGGTGGGAAAACCAGTGATTAAAGTGTAAAATAAGCCAATCGACTTGCTCAGACTCTGATTTTGAGCTTGACCATGGTGAGAGTTGCACCGTGTCAGGTACAAGAGTGTTCTGATGAGTTGAATGGGTGCAAACGAGTAATGAAGAGTTAACTTCAGGTTGCGGCTGCAACAGGTGCATTGCTTAATTTACCCCGAGTTCTGTCTAAAGAAGTGCAAAATTGTATCTTAATCTTTGACAGAGTACCGATGAATTTGTAGAATTGCCGCCTTAATTATGTCAGCAAATACCTTTCCGGCACAGATTGAGCCGTTTAAATGGGCTGAACAAGGCTTTACATGGTCAGGTCAACTGCCCCTGTCTCGCTTTGCTCGTATCGCTCGTGAAGCTGTTGGATCAATTGATAATCAATTGATCAACATAGACTGTAAGCTATCAATGGATGCATATCATCGCATTGTGTGGATGGATGGTCATATGGACACGAAAGTTCCAATGGAGTGCCAACGTTGTTTGGAACCTGTTGAAATGCCTCTTGTCTTAGACTTCCATATTGCATTAATGGATGATGAGTCACTGATAGAGCGCTTGGATGAGGATGCTGATTTCATCGTTTTAGGTGAAAGTGAGTTTACGACGAAAGGTGATTATGATACGCCAGCCTCGATTAACTTGCTCGCACTACTAGAAGATGAACTGTTATTGTTGGTGCCTTTATCTCCCAAGCATGATGCTTGTGAAAATAAACATCAACCTACCATTCAAAATGTTGTTGAAGAAAAACGGGATAATCCGTTTGATGTTTTGGCAGGTTTGAAGGGTAAACTTAACTCATAATTTGTGATATAATTGTGAGATAAGACAACTGAATTTGTTCTGATCCATTTTTTCGATCTTTGTAAGGAGCCATCATGGCCGTTCAGCAAAACCGTAAAAGTCGCTCTCGCCGTGACATGCGCCGTTCACATGACGCTTTAACCGAGAATGCATTAACAGTAGACCAAGCAACTGGTGAGACTCATCGTCGTCACCACGTGACTAAAGACGGTTTCTACCGTGGTCGTCAATTATTCGCTAAAGCAGCTGATGCTGAATAATTGTATGATATGCATTAAGCGTGATGCTTAAGTATAGAAAAAATGGGAGCGAAAGCTCCCTTTTTTTGTTGTTTTTCGCAATTATAAAAATATAAATAACATGTTAAATTCCGCTCCAGAAATGAGTGAAAACCCAAAAAAGGATTTCTTATGTCTGCTAAACGTCTTGAACAAGTAGCTTTAGCCACAAAAACTGCGTTTGTGTTTCCAGGTCAAGGTTCACAAAAAGTCGGTATGCTTGCTGAACTAGCAGAACAGTTTAGTGGGGTTGGGCAAACCTTTGCTGAAGCTTCAGATGCGCTTGGATTCGATCTGTGGCATATTGCGCAAAGTGGTGAAGGCCTCAACCAAACAGAAAATACCCAACCTGTGTTATTAACTGCCAGTATCGCTCTATGGCGTGTATGGCTTGATTTAGGCGGTCTGGCACCAAAGTATCTTGCAGGACATTCTCTAGGTGAATACAGTGCTTTGGTTGCTGCAGAATCTATGAGCTTGGCAGATGCCGTGAAACTAGTAAATTTGCGTGGCAAACTCATGCAAGATGCTGTTCCTCAAGGGGAAGGGGCTATGGCTGCAATCCTTGGTTTGGCTGATGAAAAAGTGGTTGAACTTTGCCAAATCGTGAATGCAGAAGGTCAAGGTTCAGTAGAAGCTGCAAACTATAATTCACAAGGCCAAGTCGTGATTGCTGGAAGTACAGCATCTGTACAACAAGTGATGGCTTTGGCAAAAGAGCAGTCTGCTAAAGCAATTGCTTTACCTGTGTCGGTTCCTTCGCATTGTTCATTGATGAAACCTGCTGCTGAAAAATTTGCAGAAGCTTTGGAACAAACTGCCATTGAGCTGCCTACCATTCCTGTAATACAAAATGTCAACGCGGGAATAGCTACCGATGTTGCTCAATTGCGTCAGGCGTTAACTGCTCAATTGTACCAATCTGTACAATGGACAGACACGATGCACTTTTTACAAGACCAAGGTATTCACTACGTTGTTGAGTGTGGGCCTGGTACAGTATTGAGTAATCTCGCGAAGCGTTTACCAAATATAGAAAAAGCTTTTGCTATTGATAGCAAGAGTAAAATGGAAGATGCCCTAAATGCTGTTTTAGTGGCAGAAGGAAAAATTGCATGACACAAGAACGCAAAGTTGCATTAGTAACGGGCGCGAGTCGGGGCATTGGCGCTGCAATTGCCCAGCAACTTATTCAAGACGGTTATTTTGTTGTAGGTACTGCGACATCTGAATCTGGTGCACAAAAGTTAAGTGAAAGCTTTGGTGAGCAAGGTGCAGGTTTAGCTCTCGATGTGCGTAATCTCGATGAGATTGAAGCAGTCGTTTCTCATATTGAACAGAACTATGGCCCTGTGCTTATTTTGGTTAATAATGCGGGTATCACGAAAGACAATTTATTGCTACGTATGTCAGAAGATGATTGGGATGACATTCTCAACATTCACCTTAAAGCAGTATATCGTTTATCTAAACGTGTGCTTAAAGGTATGACAAAAGCGCGCTTTGGCCGCATTATTAATATTAGTTCTGTTGTTGCACATTTTGCAAACCCAGGTCAGGCGAACTACTCTGCTGCAAAAGCAGGTATTGAAGCGTTTAGCCGTAGTCTTGCAAAAGAGATGGGTAGCCGCCAAATCACTGTGAACAGTGTGGCACCAGGCTTCATTGCAACAGAAATGACAGATGCACTTAGTGAAGAAATTCGCAAAAAAATGAGTGATCAAGTGGCTTTAAATCGCTTAGGCGAGCCACAAGATATCGCAAATGCGGTGAGTTTCCTTGCAAGTGATAAAGCAGGTTACATTACCGGTACGGTATTACATGTAAATGGTGGTTTATACATGGCCTAGGGCTGATGTATAACTTTTAAAAATTTTTATATTCAATTAAACTAGTGGCAAATCAAACGCCACGAGCAATGAGGAGAATTCCTGTGAGCGATATCGAACTACGCGTTAAGCAAGCAGTTGCAGAACAACTTGGTCTTAAAGCTGAAGAGATTAAAAACGAAGCATCTTTTATGGATGACTTAGGTGCTGACTCTTTAGATTTAGTTGAACTTGTAATGTCTTTCGAAAACGACTTCGACATCACTATCCCTGATGAAGATTCAAACGAAATCACTACAGTTCAATCTGCAATTGACTATGTAACTAAAAAACTTGGTTAATTCGCATATTGCTGAATAAAAAGAAGGCCACCGTAAGGTGGCTTTTTTTATTTGAGTAAAATAAAAGAGATACATATTTTTACAAGATCAACCTCAATTGATAGCAGAGGCTTGTCTTTTTTGAAGTATAACAATAAAGGTCAGTTTAATGACTTTACTATAAACAATAATATGAGGACTAAAAGATGGGTCTTTTTGATTTTGTAAAAGGTATTGGTAAGAAAAATACCGCACCAGCAGAACCACAACCAGCTCCGGCAACACCAGCAGAACCTTCTGCACAAGAAATCGCAAATAAATTATTAGGATTAATTAAAAGTTTGGGCCTAGGGGTGGAGGGTTTATCTGTAACGTATAATGGTGCAACTGATACCGCAATCATTAAAGGACAGGTAAAAAGCCAAGCGGATAAAGAGAAAATTATTCTTATTGTTGGGAATATTGATCATGTTGCACAAGTAGATGATCAAATGACCGTTGCAACTCCTGAACCAGAAAGCAAATTCTACACAGTACAATCTGGTGATAACCTTTCAAAAATTGCGAAAGAATTTTATGGTGATGCGAATCAATACCAAAAAATCTTTGAAGCAAACAAACCAATGCTTAAAGATCCAGATGAAATCTTCCCAGGACAGGTTTTACGTATTCCTCAATAATTGAGGGTAATAAAAAAGGCGCTTTTAGCGCCTTTTTCTTTTTCTAGAATCTTTTTGGTATTTTTTGCCCATTTGCTACCGGAGTCTCGGCGTTCTTTAAAACACCAAATAACCATGTTTCAGCATGTTGAACTGCAATTTTTAAAGAATCACCTAAAGCCAAACGACCAGCAATAAAACTGGCTAAAGAACAACCTGATCCGTGATACTCACCGTCTAAGCGGGGGCAACTACTACTCGCCGCAAGTTCACCATTAATATATAAACTATTTTTAATATGATCTGGTGTATCTTCGTGTCCACCTTTGACTAAAACAGCTTTTGCACCCATTTCAAATAACTTTTGTGTTGCTTGTTCTAAGTCATCGACACCCGTGAGAGCACGTAATTCGACTGTATTTGGAGTAATAATGGTGGCGAGGGGAATAAGCTCAACGAAAGCTTTGACAAGAGTTGCTTGATCACCTAAAGAACCCCCGCTGTTTGCCACCAAAACAGGATCGAGTACATATTGATATTCTGGATGGGCACGAAGAAACTCCGCTAAAGCAGCAATGTTATCTGTGGTGCCAAGCATGCCTGACTTAACGCATTTAATCGGCAAATCACCTACAACTGCATTTGCTTGAGCTAATAATAGTTCTTTTGGGGTTGCTTCGAAGCCAAATACTTGTTGTGAGTTTTGTATGGTGAGGGCTGTACATGCAATTGCTGCATGTGCACCACTTTGTCCAATCGCTTCAATATCAGCTTGTAAACCTGCACCACCTGAAGGGTCTAAACCCGAGAAACAAAGTACGGTTGGACGCACGGTTATTTCCTTTTCAATTTAAATTTACGTTAGTATAAGAGAGTTTGATTAAACTCTCGACCAATTGAATTAAATACTTTACTGGGTTAATGATTGAATGGCTATAAAACATATTTTGATTGATTTGGATGGAACACTAACAGACCCAAAAGTTGGTATTCATACTTCAATTCGCTATGCAATGGATAAGTTGGGCTTTCCGTTGGCTGCCGATTTAAATATTGACTGGACAATTGGCCCCCCTTTAAAAGCCTCATTAGCAAAACTATTAGCCACTCAAGATGATGCTTTGGCTGAACAAGCTTTACTTGCTTATCGTGAGCGCTTTTCAGTTACAGGTTTATTTGAAAATGAAGTATATCCATCGGTTGCGCAAACACTTAATGCATTGAAAGAAGATGGGTATCGTTTATTCGTCGCAACAGCTAAACCAACTATTTATGCAAAACGTATCTTAGATCATTTTGGCTTAAGCCAATATTTTGTAAATATTTATGGTAGTGAGTTAACTGGAGAACGTACCAATAAAGCTGAACTTATTCATTATATTCTTGAACGTGAGCAATTAAACTCAGAAGAATGCTTAATGGTAGGTGACCGTCAATATGATGTTTTAGGTGCTCGCCACAATGGTATTGAGGCTGTCGCTGTGACTTATGGTTACGGAACACCAGAGGAACTTAAGCAAGCACAACCTAAAGCAATGATTACGCAATTTTCTGAACTTTTGGAATACGTCGAAGATCAGGCAACACAAAAGAAAGTATCTTAAATATTAGTAAATTTTAATTTGAAGGTTTGGCTTTTATCTAAAGCCAAACCTTTTTTATTTAAATACCGTGTTGTTGGCGGTATTGAACGAGTTCTTCAATCGTAATCACGGTTAAATGATGAGTTTGGGCATATGCCAAAACTTGAATACCTGATGCCATCGTGCCATCTGGGTTGGTTAATTCACATAACACACCAGCAGGTTTAAGCCCAGCTAGTCTTGCTAGATCAATTGTTCCCTCAGTATGACCTCTGCGAGTCAGTACTCCACCACTACGTGCACGTAAAGGAAAAACATGGCCTGGACGGTTAAGATCACTTGGAACAGCACCATCTTTAATTGCAGTTTGAATGGTAGTAACACGGTCTTTAGCCGAAACACCTGTCGTAACACCTTGGGCTGCTTCAATAGTTACTGTAAAAGCGGTATGAAACTGGCTTGAGTTTTGAGAAACCATTGGGGGAAGTTCTAAATGATCTGCTAACTCTTCTGTCAGGCATAAACATACAATACCTGAGCCATCACGAATCATACGTGCCATGGTTTCAACAGTTAGAGTTTCGGCTGCGACAATTAAATCTGCTTCATTTTCACGATCGAAATCATCCATGACCAAGACAGGTTTGCCTTGACGGATATCTTCTAATGCTTGTTGAATGCGTTGTTCAGCAGGAGAGAGGGCTGAGAAAAAAAGTTCTGGTTGAATTAAGCTAGACATAATGAAACGCTCTCGTAAAAATACGGTTGAACATTTCAGGACTGATGTAAAAACAGGCTGGCACTGAAATAAAACGGATTTATCCCAGTTCGTCGTCTTCTTTCATCCGGACTATACCGTCGGCTTTGGAGTTTCACCAAATCTGCTCAAATCATAAAATTTAAGCTCGTGGGCTTGTTAATTTATCAATAAAAATTAACTTTACCACCGGTGGGGAATTACACCCCGCCCTGAAGCGATGGGTTTTATTATAGCGCGCTTGATAAAATTGGCTAGATGCTTTTGTAGAATGCTAAGTTTCTTTATGAATAAGTATTTTCACAAATGGAAATAAGCTTTTTAACAAGAGCTTACTTGTTGATATGAAAATGGAATGCTATGTTTTTTATAGAAAATTATAAATAAAATAGGTGTTTCATGCAGATAAGAGATGATTATCCCCTTAGGAATACTTTATTTATTCAGCATCTCCATATTTTTAGTTATGTATTTATGGCGGTCAGTATTCTTTATTTAATTGCTGCTAATTGGCTAATGCTTCCGGACAGCATCCAGCTAACCATCCCGCCACTTATATTACTTGTGACAGCATGGATCAGTGTAAAAGATACTTTAAGTGAAGGCGTTAGGCAGACTTTGCATGGTATTTGCGGCTTGATGGTAGGCTTAAGTTTGGCTGTAATCGGGCAGGTCTATCAGACTGGAGCAGACAGTTATTTACTTTTCCTGATTTGGACATTGCTGTTATTACCTTGGCTATATCGACCCAATATTGGAATCTTTGCTTTAATTTGTATTACTAGCCAACTTACACTTTTTTTATTTTTTAAGCAGACTTTTTGGTTAGAAAAGTTTCCTTATTTATATCTGTTTGCTTTAAATTTATTAAGCCTTATAGAATTTTGGGTATGTATAAAGAAGTATCGTGCTTTACGTTTCATCTTTATCGCTTGGTTTGCAGTCATTTCAATCATTGGAATGATCCAATATTTATCTGGTGAAAATATTCCTTATCTGTTCTCGGCTTTCTTTTCAGGGATAATCGTTTTTTATTATTTCTTCAAAAAAGATGATCAATTATGTGCCAGCTTAATGGCCGCTGTTCTTGGCGTGACTGCAACAATATGGCTTGTAGATAGGATCAATGACTTATTTAAAGATTTAAATGAGTTCATTTTTTTATTCATTGCAGGCATTATTTTTATCTGGTTTGCGCTGATTAGTTATTTTTTAATAAAAATTTTTCGTCAAAGCCGCTTTTATATAATTCCTTTAGCTATTGGAGCTTGGCTTGCTGGATTGGCCCTTGCTGCTTTTACATTAGTATTTTGGAAAGCTGTTTCTTTAATTATAGGAGTTATTTTTGTTTGTATAGCTTCTATTTTATTGAAAAAAACTCAACACTACTTCATTCGGCAATTTGCCTATTGTTTATTCATAAGTGGTCAGACTGCTTTTTTGTTTCATCTAGAGTCTGAAACAGATCAGATGTTATGGGTGCTAATTGCACAGATTTTTATTCTCTGTATAAGTTATTTTCTTAAACCCCATTGGTTCTTTATTTTAATTCAAATGCTCGCTACTTATGGCATAGCATTTATTTACTTACTACAAATGGATCATTCATTGTGGTCAGTAAACTCCACTCAGACTTATTTAAATTTAACCCTGCTCAGCTATTTTGTTTTTAGTTTGGTGTTCTTGCCGAAGGCTAAATCGATAGTTCAATATGAGCGTAGTATCTATTTGTGTGTGCTTGCGGTAGTTGTGGTAGCTTCTTTCTTTGATACTTTTATGGGACTAGTTCTAGATAGTTCGGAAGATCTGCAGATATGGATTTTCTATTTATTACCTAGTCTTTGGTTGCTTTGCTTTAGTATTTTTTATTTGTATAAACAGTTGCATGGAGTAGTGTTTTTCGCATTCTTACTTTTTGGTGTATTGCTCATTGCACTTGGCTATTTTGAAGTTTTCATTTTATTTATCATTCTAACATGGGCGATAAAAAAGAAAGATTATATTGTTTATGGTGTCACTCTAGCAGTATTTGTTTTAGTACTTTGGCAGCTTTATTACAACTTACAAATAACTTTCTTGGCAAAGAGTGCATCGATTTTGATTTCTGGTCTTGTTCTATGGGCTTTATATTGGTTGCTCCACCAAGAAAATCAACGCCATCTTATTGAAGGAGAAAAATAATGAAGAAATATTTTTCTCTTATTCTGGCTATAGCTACCACATTATTTTTTGTGGGATTGATAGTGAAAAATGAATGGCATCTGGATCATAGTAAAAGTATTTTTATTGAGCTTAAACCAGTTGATCCTCGTTCAATTTTACAAGGTGACTATATGGCATTAGCTTATGAATTAAATTTACAATCTCTTAAAGCTCTCGTAGGAAGTGAAGGTGAGGCTCTAGATCAGGTGATTTTTAATCGTCCTTCCATTCCTGCAAAACTTATTTTGGATTCACAAAATCGCGTAGTTCGTACAGTTTTAGATATCAATAATTCATTTGCTGGGCAAAGATTAGTTTTAAAAAACCCTGAAAATCGTTTTCAGGCTTTATATCCTGCCTCTCGCAGCTTCTTGTTTGCTGAAGGCTTGGCCCAATGTTATGAGAAAGCAAAATATGCTGAATTTAAAATAAATCAAGAAGGAGAGGCGATTCTGTTTGATTTACGAGGAGAGGAGCTTCAGCCTTTGAATTGTAAACAGCAAAAGAATTGGTGGGAAGGAACTATTAAGGATTTATAAAATGATAAAAGCCCGTCAATGCGGGCTTTTTTTATTCTAAGAATAAATTAGGCAACTTGAACAGGAATACAATTCGCTGTGTGGTTGACTGTATTATTTGGGTTAGCATAGACCAAACGTGGTTTATGAATATTTGCTTCAGCTTCAGTAAAATCACCAAATGTAGCAATAATCACTAAATCACCGACATCTGCTTGATGTGCAGCCCCACCATTTACTGAAATAATTCCAGAGTTATCTTCACCACGAATTGCATAGGTCGTGAAGCGTTTGCCATTGGTTACATTCCAAACATGAATTTCTTCATATTCACGAATACCAGCTAAGTCCATCAATACGCCATCAATTGCACAAGAACCTTCATAGTGAAGTTCAGCATGGGTTACAACTGCGCGGTGAATTTTGCATTTTAATAAACGAGATAGCATGGCTAGCGTCTCCTGAGTAGACCTAAGAGTAAGATCTTATGGTGAAATCTTTAGCTTTTGCTGTTGGCAAAGTGGCTGATGCGCATTTTGCTCCTAAAAAAGCAAGATAGCAAGCTTGATTGTTCAACAATTTAAGTTGGTTTATACGCATTAATTTGATTCATGGCCTGTGGAACTTGTCCTTGAACAAGTAATTTCACTTTAGAAAGGGCATGATCAATTGCTGCATCCATCAGAGTTTGTTCACTACTTGGTGCTTTCCCAAGTACATGACCTGAAACTCGCTCTTTTGAGCCAGGATGTCCGATACCAATACGTAAACGATGAAAATTTGGACCAATATGAGGGACAATGTCACGTAAACCGTTATGACCACCATGTCCTCCGCCTGTTTTTAGACGAATTACACCAGGATTCATATCAAGTTCATCATGAGCAATCAAAATTGCTTCGGGAGCAATTTGATAAAATTTTGCAAATGGAACTACACTTTGTCCAGAACGGTTCATAAATGTAGTGGGTAGAAGTAGACGGACATCGTGTCCTTCTATATTACCACGTCCGCTGATTCCGTGAAATTTCGGATCATTTTTTAAAGTAATGCCATATTTATTAGCAAGCTGCTCAATGAACCAAAAGCCTGCATTATGGCGGGTCTGGGCATATTCTGAACCAGGATTGCCCAAACCAACAATTAGCGAAATATTTGACACTAATCTACGCCTTTCAACACTTATGCGCGTTTGAAGTCAGCGTGCATAGGAGTGTTTTTAGCTGGGTGACGTTGTAACGCTTGGATTTTAACGTTTTCAACTTTGTCGCCAACTTGGATTTCTATAACTTCTTCAAAAAAAGCATTGTTTTCTAAAGCTTTTACAAGCTGACGAAGTTCTAAAGTAATAGCTACAGGCTCAGCATTGCCACCATAAATGATAGCTGGAATTAATGCTTCGTGACGAAGGCGGCGGCTCGCACCTTTCCCTTGTTTGTCTTCAGCACGCGCTTGAGCGTTTAATACGAAGTTTGACATGAGTAAATCCTCATTAAAGTTAAATAGACTAAACTTGCGACCAGTTTAGTGATAGAAAACCCCAGCCAAGGCCAGGGTTCATAAAAGCTGCAGTATTATAAACTATCGAACATCGCACTGATAGATTCTTCGTTATTAATACGACGAATCGTTTCAGCAACCATGCTAGCAACAGAAACCTGACGGATTTTGCCCAAGGTTAATGCTTCTTCAGAAAGAGGAATAGTGTCAGTGACAACTAATTCATCAATAACTGAATTACGTAAGTTTTCAATAGCCTTGCCAGAAAGTACAGGGTGAGTTGCGTATGCAACTACACGGCGTGCACCAAATTGCTTAAGCGCATCAGCTGCTTTACACAATGTACCGGCAGTATCAACCATGTCATCTACGATAACGCAATCACGATCTTTTACGTCACCAATTAAATGCATAACTTGCGATTCATTGGCTTTTTGACGACGTTTATCAATAATTGCTAAATCGATGTCACCCATCTGTTTGGCAACGGCACGAGCACGTACTACGCCACCAACGTCAGGAGAAACCACCATAAGGTTATCATGCGATTGTTGACGTAAGTCAGCAAGCAAAGCAGGAGTACCATAGATGTTGTCGACTGGAATATCGAAGAAACCCTGAATTTGGTCAGCATGTAAGTCAATCATTACGACACGATCAATACCAACAGTGGTAAGCATGTCTGCAACAACTTTAGCTGTAATCGGCACACGTGCAGAACGTGGGCGACGGTCTTGGCGAGCATAACCAAAATAAGGGATAACGGCTGTAATACGACCAGCACTTGCACGACGCAAAGCATCTGCCATAACCAAGATTTCCATAAGGTTATCATTGGTAGGGGCACAAGTAGGCTGAACGATAAATACGTCTTTACCACGAACATTTTCAGTAATTTCTACTGAAATTTCTCCATCAGAAAAGTGACCGACTGATGCAGCACCTAGAGGGATATGTAAGTGACTTACGACTTTTTGAGCGAACTGTGGATGAGCATTTCCACTAAAAACGACAAGATTGGGCATGAAGCACCCTTGGCGGTTGGTATGTAATTAAATAGATGGCAGGGGCGGCTGGATTCGAACCAACGGATGCCGAGATCAAAACCCGGTGCCTTACCACTTGGCGACGCCCCTAAATTCGATGATATATATGATGGCAGGGGCGGCTGGATTCGAACCAACGGATGCCGAGATCAAAACCCGGTGCCTTACCACTTGGCGACGCCCCTAACGTGTAACCTTAAAATGACTAAGAGGAGATTCTTTTAAACTATTTACCAAGTAAGATTTACATGGTGAATGTTTAAGAATTTCATCAATATTCATTTCATTCGTTACTTCAATAAAAACACAAGCACCTGTACCTGTAAGCTTTGCTTGACCAAACTGATCTAAATATTGCATTGCTTCTTCTACTTCAGGGTATAACTGTCGGGCCAAAGGCTCAAAGTTATTTCCAAAATTAGAAGGTTCTAACTGATAGGCGCAAAATTTAGTGGTCTTAGAGTCTCTTGTCAATGTTTTTTGTGAAAAAAGCAATTGAGTGCTGATAAAACAATCAGGTTTTAAAATAATGAACTGTTTTTGATCTAAGTCTATGAATGATAAATGTTCACCAATACCTTCAGCCCACGCATTTTTACCATAAATAAAAATAGGAACATCGGCACCGAGCTTTACGCCATATTCTGCAAGTTGTTCTTTATTTAGACTACATTCCCATAATTGATTTAACACAATCAGGGTTGTGGCAGCATTGGATGAACCTCCGCCCAGACCTGCACCCATTGGAATATTTTTTTCAATTTTGATGTTTAGACCGCAGAATTTTTTTGCATGCGGTCTTAGTATTTGAGCAGCCCGATAAATCAGGTTTTCTTCAGGTCGAACTTCACTCAATCCATCAATTTCGATTTGTTCATCCAAAGTCGGTGTAAATGTCATCCAGTCATATAAATCAATGAGTTGGAAAATGGTTTGTAATTCATGATAACCATTTTCACGACGTCCTGTAATATGCAAAAACAGGTTGAGCTTAGCTGGAGAAGGGACTCGAATCATAGATTTATATAATTAGACTTAGCGGTTTTGGATGACCATTGTAATACGGTTTTCTTTATCTTCAGCAAGAGCTTGCTTTAAAACCAGTTTGTTTGGCAAAGTTTGTTCACCATCGTAACTGAAATTAACTGTCCAGCCGTCTTCAATGAGTTGGTTTACACGATTTTCATTATCTTTACTAATTTGAGCACTTAAAGTTGCAGGTTTAGCCAAAATCCAGCTCGTTAAATGAGTAATGGGTGCTTGCCAACCAGTTGCACGCTCTAAAAGTTCTTCTGGAGAGGCTGCAGTAATTAACCCTGTTTTAGCACTATTTAACTTCACTTCACCAGGTTTACCCTGAATTTGGGTTTTTCCTACACCTAAAATGCCGCTTAATTCAATATCAAAACTATCTTGTTGTTGAACCCACGTGAAAAATGCACTACCAGTTTGCTGTGGTGTGCGAACCCCAATCTTACCTTGTAAATTAAAGTGTTTTTCGTCTTGAACTTGCTGGGTAACCGCGGGTTTAGGTTGAGTAAAATGCTGACAACCGGTTAGAAATAATACACTTGATCCACAGATCGCTGTGCACAGTTGGGCAAATTTGCTCATATATTTAACTCTTTTTTGCAGATGTAGGTAAAATTAACGCATCAAGCTGTTGTAATTGTGGATCATTGGCATGTTTTTGTTTCAGTTGTTGTAACACAGCGCTAAATTGAGTTAATGATCCTTGCATATACAATGCTTTAGCATAACGAACGCCAATATTTACATTATGGCTGAGTTCATAAGCTTTGCCTAAAGCTTCGGCTGCACCTTCATAATCATTCTGTAAAAATGCAATATAGCCAAGCGTATCTAGAATTGAGGCCTGTTCTGGCGCATATTCTAAGGCTTGTTCTGCATATTGACGTGCTTCTTTCAACCTACGGTTTTGTAAGGCTAGTGTATAGGCATATGCATTTAGATAAGTTGGGCTATTAGGTTCAAGTTGTAATAATTGCTTTAATGTTTTGTCGAGTTTATCGCGGTCAGTATATGGATCAAGTAATAAAACTTCTGCGTAAATGAGTTCCGGATCATCCGGTAAATTCTTTATCGCTTCATCTAATAAATTTAAGGCAGCTTTTTTATTGCCCATTTTCTTTAAAATTTCAGCTTGAGCTTGATATAAGAAACTTGCATGTTGAGGGTAATTTACGCGTTCTTGAGTGAGGAACCGTAAAGCATCGTGTAAATTATCTTGCTTATCATAAATCGCAATCAGATTACGTCTTGAAACAACGTATAAACTGCCATCAACTAAGCGATAGTAAGCTTTTGCTGATTCATAATGCTGTTTGCGTTCTGCATTAATCGCTAAGTAATAATAAGCTTCATTTTGGTATTTTGCAGAGTTTCGTAGGTCAACAAGATATTGTTCTGCTTTGTCATATTGTTTTAAATCAATGCTGGTTAAGCCTGCAATAAACAATGCTTCTTCAGCTTTAGGATTAGCCTCTATAACGTTTTCAAGCTTTTCTAAAGCCAGTTGAGATTGATTAAGTTGTATAAGATAACGGATTTCAGCTAAACGAATGTCTAAATTTTTCTTATATTTACGGCTGGACTTTGAATACCATTTAAGCGCACCTTCTTGATCGCTAAGAGCAATGAGGAGGTTTGCTTTCATTAAAATAAAGCTCGTCACTTTAGGACGTCGGCGTAATGCCTTGTTAATGTTGGTTAGAGCAGATTCTAATTGGCCATTTTGGGCTTCTAGGTTGGCGATGAGCGCTAAAATAGAAGGGTTGTTTTTTTCTGCACTAGAACGTAAAGCTGTTAATAATACATCTCGATCTTGAGCATTCTCTGGGGCAATACTCGCTAAAATTTGTTCTAAATCGGCAGTCGGATCTATTTTTAAAATTTTATCTAATGTTTCAGCGGCAAGCTGGTATTCATGTGTTTTTAACGCAATATGTGACAAATAGAATAAAGCAGGTACATCTTTGGGTTCTTGGGCTACCCAATGTGTAGCAATGTTTAAAGCGGCTTGAAAATCATTATATTCAAGCGCAACATCTAAAGCTCGCTGTTTAATTGAAGTAGAGTTACTTTTAATTGCGAGTACTGTGTAATTGTGCAAAGCGTTAGGAATGTCATCATAAGCCAGAGCAAATTCAGCGACCATAGTTTGCTCTAATGCCTGATCAAATGAATGCACGGCATAGGTCTCTTGCACAGGGCGTGCATAGACATGCGAGGACATGCTACCTAACAATAAGAATGTGGTAGAATACTGTCTTATCGAAGCACCGTTAAAATTAATACGGCTATTCATTTGACGCAATTTTTATTGATCCAAAGTAATGCTTTTTATGACACCGATGTTGCACAATAGCATAAATTTAGCGAAATGATGATCTGATATGTCTTTCTTTGCATTGGGTGTCAACCATCAAACAGCTTCTGTCGAACTCCGCGAAAAAATTGCTTTCAATGCAGAGCGATTAAGTCGTTTGCTTGCCGAACAAAGCCATCACCAAAGCTTAAAGGATTTGGTGGTCGTCTCGACGTGTAACCGTACAGAAGTTTATGCCATGGCTGAAAATGCCGAAAGCCTTCTGAAATGGTTAGCCGATGCTAATAATATTGATGTAAAGCACTTAATTCATCATGTTTATCGTTACGAGAACACGCAGGCAATTACACATTTAATGCGAGTAGCGAGCGGCTTAGACTCTCTCATGCTAGGCGAACCGCAAATTTTAGGGCAGGTTAAAAGTGCATTGGCATTGTCTAAAGAAGCCCAAGCGGTCTCTCCTGAATTAAACAGTGTTTTTGAATATGCTTTTTATGCAGCTAAACGTGTACGTTCCGAAACTGCGGTGGGCAGCCATGCCGTTTCGATGGGGTATGCAGTTGCACAATTAGCTTTACAGGTTTTTAGTAAGCCCGAAAAACTTACTGTGATGGTTGTTGCTGCGGGTGAAATGAATAGCTTGGTTGCTAAACATTTGGCTGAAATGGGCGTCGCCAAAATTATTATTTGTAATCGTAGCCGTGAGCGTGCTGACCAACTGGCTCAAGAGATTTCACATCAGGTTGAAGTCGAAATTATTGATTTTTCAGCATTAGCTGAAAACTTGTATCGTGCTGATGTTGTGTCGAGTTGTACTGGTAGTCTATATCAAGTGATTGCTTATCCTGATGTTAAGGCCGCATTAAAGAAACGTCGCTATCAACAAATGTTAATGGTTGATTTAGCTGTACCCCGTGATATAGATCCTAAAGTTGAAGCGCTTGATGGTGTCTATTTGTATGGTGTTGATGATTTACAAAGTGTGATTGAGGAAAACCTCGCTCAGCGTCGTCAGGCGGCTGTTGAAGCGGAAGTGATGGTGAATCAATTAGCTACCCAACTTATTACTCATCAAAAAGTTAAAGAGGCAGGCAGCACAATTCACGCTTACCGCCAACATAGTGAAGAAGTTAGTCAACAAGAGCTGACGCATGCATTAGAGGCTTTGCATCACGGTGAGAATGCTGAGCAGGTATTGCAGCAATTCGCGCATCGTTTGACGCAAAAGCTTATGCATCCAACATCTATTTTGCTACGCGAAGCTGCCAAGGCAGAAAATCCTGATTATTTTGAATGGTTACAACAGCATTTACAGGATGTGTTTGATCATGAGCGTAAGTCAAAACATTAAGATAAGAGTCTTAAACTAATTTGTTTAGTTAATTCATTAAGCTGTTGTCTTAAATTTCTTGATTCAATTAGAGAAATTGGTGATTTAAGTTTCTGACGTAAATATCTTTCTTTTAGGCCTAAAGCATATTCTTGGGCTAACTTGTCGGCCACTTCTGGTGCCTGCGTTAATGCCTGAATATTGGTTCTTTGCATAATATCGGCAATTTCATGGCAATAGCTGCTACAAGCACCCAATACATAATATGTTGCCAGCTCTTGATCATCCGGTAAGTCATCAAAAATACGATTTAAAATTGCCAGTACTTTTGCTAATAATTCATCTTGATGAATATAGGCACGTAACCCTTCAAAATGAATATAAAGAAAAGGGTGGTGCATCAAAATTGCAATTGCAAAGTCTTCATCTTTAGTGTGAATGTTAAATGAGAGCGAGGCATCATGGCTAATTTGTGGTGTAAAACGTTTACCTAGTCCGAGTTTTTCACGGAAAGATTGATTGAGTAAATAACGGAACGAACCCTGTTTGGGTAATAGTTCAGTCAGTTCTCTGAGCTCACCCATGACCAAGCTTTTGCCTTCAGGTGTACTAATGTCGTGTTGACCTGTTAAATGAGCAAAGACAAAATCAGACAAAAGAGGGGACTGTTGTAATAGTTTTTGGAAATTTTCAAGCCCTTCGCGACGGATCAGAGAGTCGGGGTCATGATCATTCGGTAGTACGAAAAATTTGAGTTCACGACCATCATTGAGAAGTGGTAAAGCAATTTCTAAGGTTCTGCGTGCTGCTTTTTGACCTGCAGCATCGCCGTCAAAAGCAATAGTAATACGGCTATTTTGTTTAAATAAAATATTAAGGTGTTCGGTATTACTTGCAGTTCCTAAAGTCGCTACAGCCCCTGTAATGCCATATTGCTGAAGTGCAATGACATCCATATAGCCTTCAACCATTAACCAGTCGCTAGATTTGAGTTTTCTACCTTCATAAAGCCCGTAAAGTAGCTGATTTTTATGGAAGACCTCTGAGTCAGGTGAGTTAATGTATTTGGGCTTGATCTCATCATTTAAGGCACGCCCACCAAAACCAACGACGCGGCCTTTCGGGTCTCGAATCGGGAAAATCACACGGTCACGTAATAAGTCAAAATCACGACCATTATCGCTTGAACGGATAAGCCCAAGTTGCTTTAAACCATCAATGTCATAAGGAAAAGCTTTTTCTAGGTGTTGCCAATCTTCTGGTGCATAGCCTAAGCGCCAAAACTGAATCGTCTGATTAGTTAAGCCACGTTGCTTAAAGTAGTTTTTTGCTTTTTGACTGTTAGGTAATTGGTGTTCATAGAACTGGGCAATATTTTCCAGTAAGTCATATAAATTACCTTCTTGAACTGGTTCCTCAAAGTTGAAAGGCTGTTCAAATTGGGCAAAAGGATCGTCAAAAAATACCGGTTCAAGCGAGTTGTAGCTGTCATCTATTGGCTGCTGAGGAACCACGGGCTCCGCCGTATTTGCTTTAGCAACTGGCGGCTTCGTAACCTGACGGGTATAAGACAGTTTTTTGTTTTCGGTATTATCTTTGGGTAGTTCAACTCCAGCGCTACTCGATAACTCTTTCATTACATCTATAAAGTTTCGGTTATCAATGTCCATCAGAAAACGGATCGCGTTACCGTTGGCCTGACAGCCAAAGCAGTGATAATACTGCTTGTCTCGATAGACGTGGAACGATGGAGATTTTTCTTGATGAAAAGGGCAACAGCCGGAATATGTACGTCCCGTCTTTTTCAGTTTCACACGCTGACCAATCAGATCGACAATATCTGTGCGATCTAAAATTTGATCAATCGTATGTTGTGGAATTGCCATAATTCAGATAACCGTATTAAAACTGATGAGAGAGTGATTCAGAATATTCTGACATGATGAGGCAAGATCTATCCAATAAATATTTTAATATTTTATAAAAACAAACAGGCAAGTGATATCACTTGCCTGTTTGTTGATGTTTTTTAAAGCTTAAACTTATTGAGCAGCGTCATCTGCACCTTGTTTCGCATCATCTGATTGAGAATCAGTTGATGTATCTGTAGAGGTAACAGCAGGAGCAACAGTTGTATTTTCTGCTGCTTGTGGCTCAGGTTTGTCTAATAAACCAAAGCTTAAACGGTTTGTCCAGCTACGTTCTGATTTTGGTGCTTCAACTTGTGTTTGCTCTGGCTCAGCAGTTTCTTCTTTATCTGAATTGCCAATTAAACCGAAGCTAACACGATTAAGGAAGCCACGTTTTGGAGCTTCTGATTCACTTGTGCTTTCTGGTGTTGCGGCAGTAGATTCACGGCCAAAAATACCTAGGGTCGCACGGTTAATCCAGTTGCCTTCTTTACGGGCAGCGCGCATGTTAACCGTACCATCTTTTTTCACAAGGTTAGGATAATTGAGTTTTAAAACTTCAATATATTGTTGTGAAGTCGCTTTATCGCCTAATTTGTCATAGCTATATGCCAAAGTTGCTAAAGCTTCTGGAACTTGAGGAGTTTGTGGATAGTGTTCAATTACCCATTGCGAACGTTCGGCAGCTGCGATCCAAGCTTTACGTTTAACGTTAAAACGCGCAGCAGTCATTTCATTTTCAGCAAGTTCTTGTCCAATAAATTTCATGCGCTGAGCGGCATCAACAGAATATTGGCTACTTGGGAAACGACGAATTAAATCAACAAAATTTTGATAAGCAACTTTTAAATAGCTCACATCACGATGAGATTGTTGCAAAGACGTATAACGCATCAAACTATCGTAGTTTTGCTCCATATTCGCTACAGCACGAACATAATAAGCATAATCTACATTTGGATGCTGAGGATTTAAACGAATAAAACGTTCCGCTAAGGCAATCGCGCCTTCATAATCTTTTTGCTTAAATTTCGAATAGAGAAGTTCAAGTTGTGCTTGTTGTGCGTATTGTCCAGTCGGATAATAAGTATCGATTGCTTCTAAAGACTTGGTCGCATCAAGATATTGACCACGGTCAAGCGACTTTTGGGCCTTTTCGAAGTAAGCTTGTTCACTAGATTGTGGGCCACTATCGACCACTTCTTTTTTACTTGGATTGCTGCTACAGCCCACAAATGCAGACGCTAAACCTAAAGATAAGGCAAGCATCGTAATTTTATAACGTGGTAGCGACATAAAAACTCCTCTGTTATGTTGGGCAATGAGCTACAATTGCGCTATTAAACCACTTTTATCTCAATGATCAAATGACTTCAGCACAATCTTCAAACACAAACTTATCTGAAACCGACTTCAATTTACTTGAAGATTCTGAGGATGCAGATAACCATACTTCTGATACAACTGCAACACGTTTATCGTTGCAAGTTCAGCTAGATGAAAGCTATCTGGGACAACGTATCGATCAGGTAGCAGCCTTGGTGTGGAATGAGTTTTCACGTGAAAAGCTTAAACAATGGTTGAAGGATGGCCATCTGTTGGTGAATGGTAACATTGTCAAGCCAAAGCACCGTTGTGAAGGGACAGAACTGCTTACACTCGAAGTTGAGCTCGAAGCTCAAACCACGAGCCAACCTGAAAATATTCCACTTAATATTGTCTATGAAGATGACGACATTTTAGTCATCAATAAACCAGTCGGCATGGTGGTGCATCCAGGGGCTGGTAATAGTTCTGGAACTTTAGTGAATGCCTTGCTTTACCACTTTCCAAAATTGTCGGAACTTTCTCGCGCTGGTTTAGTACATCGTATTGATAAAGACACCAGCGGTTTGTTAGTCGTTGCTAAGAGCCTTGAGGCACAATTTTCTTTAAGTAAACAGTTGGCAAATAAATCGGTTTACCGTGTATACGACTTAGTTGTTTATGGAAATATTATTGCTGGCGGTACTATTGATGAACCTATCAAACGTCATCCAGTTGACCGTGTGAAAATGGCGATTTTACCGGGTGGGCGCGATGCAGTGACCCATTACAATGTAAAAGAACGCTTTAGAGATTTTACTCGTGTACAAGCTCGTCTTGAAACAGGTCGAACTCATCAGATTCGTGTGCATTTTAGTTATATCGGTTATGGACTGATCGGCGATCAGATTTATATGAATCGTGTACGTGTACCTGCAGGGGCGTCTGAATTACTCATTGACACTTTACGTGGTTTTAAACGCCAAGCGTTGCATGCAGCTAAATTGGGCTTAAAACATCCTCGTACTGGTGAAGAAATGCTATTTGAAGCGCCGTGGCCTGAAGATTTTACACATTTAGTGAATGTGTTACGTTCAGAAAACGCTGCATATTAAGGATGCGTATATGGAATTTGTTCAAGGATTACCTCAAGGTGTATTTGTAGGGCAGACACGTGTTCAACATCCTTTGGCATTGCCAAAGGATCAACTTGAGTTGTCTGGCTTTAATCTGGCTTTACATGTCAACGATGAGGCACAACGTGTTCAGCAACATCGCATGATATTGTTAGATGAGTTTGCCCAGTTCGGTGTTAAAAAAATGACATGGATGACTCAAACACATAGTACGATTTGCCATACAGTAAATGAACAAATTCCTTTTAAGGCATTAATCGGTGATGGTTTGGTCACTCAAACCAAAGGTCATGCTTTAATGATGATGACCGCTGATTGTTTACCTGTCGTGTTAGGAAATGCCGAAGGTACGGAAGTCGCAAACTTGCATGCGGGTTGGCGCGGTTTAGCTGGCGGCATTATTGAAAATACAGTTGCTGCTATGCAGAACCCTCCAACTTGGGCATGGTTAGGAGCTGCGATCAGCCAACCTTGTTTTGAAATTGGGGCCGAAGTAAAGGCTGCTTTTTGTGATAAATATCCAGAGTTAGAAACAGCTTTTGTTGAGGGGGCCGCTCCAAATAAATTTCATGCAGATTTATATGCAATTGCGCGTTTTATTTTGCAGATTCTAGGTGTAAAACAGGTTTTAGGTGGAGATCAATGTTCTTATCAACAGAGCGATGATTATTTTTCTTATCGCCGTGATGCGAAGACTGGACGTATGGCTACCTTTGTTTTTATATAAGCTTTATAAACATAATTAAATTTACTCTCTTATTTTGTCGTAATTAAGCAGAATAAGAGAGTTTTTATTGAGTTTGAATATATTACGATTGTGAATCGTATTGAAACGCTTGTATTTCATATTTATAGATGTAGGTTTAGCAAGCGCTAATAAAATGATAAAATAGAAAAAATCGCTCAAAATTTTAATCTTATGTCTTTGCCTGAAAAACATCTCTCTATTGTTTACCACAGTCCATATGGTCATACCGCCAAGGTAGCTTTCGCTATTGCTGCTGGTGCAGAGGTGATGGGGGTAAAAGTACATCTAATGAATATTGAACATATTGATTGGGATGCGCTTGATACATCACAAGGCATTATTTTCGGATCTCCTACCTATATGGGAAGTATGACTGCCGACTTTAAAAAGTTTATGGACAGTACTTCTAAGCGTTGGAAAGAGCGCTTATGGCAAGGCAAGCTTGCGGCTGGCTTTGCAAATTCGGGCGGATTGAGTGGCGATAAACTAGCGGTATTACAACAATTAAATATTTTTGCCATGCAACATGGTATGTTGTGGTCAGGTTTACCTTTAATGACCACAGGGCATAGTGAAAAAGATTTAAACCGATTATCGAGTTGTTTAGGCTTAATGACACAATCAGATAACGCCCCTGTTGAAGTTACTCCCCCACAAGGTGACTTGGATACAGCTAAATGGTTTGGTGAATATATTGCTGGACTGCTTTATCGAATAAGTTAAAATAAGTTTTTGATTTTATTTTAATAAATATTTAGTTTCTACTCTAATTACAAAAACGTTGTATTTTTTTTGTGCTTTTTTGATTATTTTTTACCAAATGGTTTATTTGGACAATGATGTCCAAAACTTAATAAATAAAAAAATGGAATAATCATGAAAATTTTTTTAACAGCTCTTTGTCTAAGTTGGGCTACTTTAAGCTATGCCAATTTAGAACCTGCAAATCTTGTTCCACTCACTGATTCAGAACTTTCTAAAGTTGAAGCTCAGGCACTATTTTCATTTACCTATACAGACCCAAAACAAGCTGATGCTTCGATGAATCAGCAAAATATTGGCTTTTATAAATTAGGTTTAGAGGCAAATCTTGAACTAAATGCCAATGTTAATAAGTTGCAATTAGGATGTGGAGGAGTAAACGGTTTAGGTGGGTGTGATATTGATATTGATAACTTAAGTTTAAGTGGCTTAAGCGATACAAGTGATGGCCGAGCTTCATCTTCGGCTGTTTTTAGTAATCCCTTTATTGAATTTGCAATTAAAAATCCAGACAGCGCAGCTTTAAGAGAAATTAAAGGTTTTCGTTTAAGTGCTGAAAAGGTTATGGGACTGCTGACTATGGGGCTTGAAAATTCAGAAACACCAAATGGAATTAATAGCTTAAGTGGTTACATGAAAATTAAAGATACCACTGGTTTAGCTTATACCGCTGCCCGTAATATGTCTTATCAAGATACAGGCAAGACCATTGATGGGACTGTTAATGCATGTATCGGGATTTGTATTCCTTTAGGATTTAACTCGTCTGATTATAATTTGCAATTACAACAGACCACTGCACCTATTGTGATCAACGGGCAAGTGATTTCTGGTTCACGAATGAATAATGTCATGCTGAACGGGGTAGCAAATATCGATCAGCTTAATTTCTCTGGAGATCTGAAAGCTTCTATTAATGCAGCACTTGGTCTATTAAATTTACAAAAAAATGTAACGGGCAGCATTACCGGATTAAGAGCAGCACTCACAGTTGATCAAAATTTAGGATTTATTCATAAAATTGAATTAAACAATCCTTTCTCACTTTCTTTGCAAGGCCAACAAATATTTTGGCCAGGTGCAGATGCAGCAGCAGAACGGGGGTGGTGGATGGCTTTTGATGATGAAATTGATATTGGCAATGTTACGCCAAGTAAACAAATTGAAATAACTAATGATGTTTTAAAGCAGGTGGTAGGTCCAATTAGTGGTTATTTAACTGCAAACCCAGTGAGATGTAATCTTTTAAATTGTTTGTTTGGTGAAGACTTAGCAGTTGGTGAGGTTAAATTACCCAATACGATTGTGAATTTTCCATTGAAAGATTTACAACTTAAAAATCAATCTTTTGCGCCAAACTGTTATGGCAATTTAAAATTCTGCTAAATTCAAAGTGACATAAAAAAACCTTTAAAGTTAACTTTAAAGGTTTTTTTATTACTTATGAAATATACGAGCTTTATCACGTTGCCAGTCACGGTCTTTTTCAGTTGCACGTTTGTCGTGAAGCTGTTTACCTTTCACAAGCGCAATTTCAAGTTTAACCAAGTGACCTTTCCAGTAACACGCCAAAGGAACACATGAGTAACCTTTTTGGTTAACTGCGCCCATTAGGTGTTCAAGCTGACGTCGGGAGAGCAATAACTTACGGGTGCGTGTTGCTTCAGGTACCACATGGGTCGAAGCCGATAATAAAGGCTGAATTTGTGAGCCAAGTAAAAATGCTTCGCCATTCTTGAAAATGACATAACTTTCCGTCAAAGTCATACGCCCAGCACGTAAGGATTTTACTTCCCAACCTTGAAGTGACATACCCGCTTCAAATTTTTCTTCGATAAAATAATCATGACGGGCACGTTTATTTTGTGCGATTGTTCCGCCATTGTGTTTTTTCACTACTGTTGCTTTCGCCATAATTCAAACTTCCACAATTATGCCTATTGTGCCGTAAACTGATGCTAAGGTGAAGTTTTTCCTGCACATGAATATTTCGCCTCATGTATAACTTTTGCTAAAATAGGTTCACAATACAATTAGAGTACTAGCGGATGTCTAAAACGCGTGTAATTTATCCTGGAACATTTGACCCCATCACGAATGGACACGTTGATTTAGTTACTAGAGCATCAAGAATGTTTGATGAGGTTGTAGTAGCAATTGCAATTGGACATCATAAGAACCCCTTGTTCAGTCTAGAAGAAAGAGTTGAACTGGCACAATCATCTTTAAGCCATCTATCAAATGTTGAATTTGTAGGCTTCGATGGTTTACTGGTTAATTTTTTCAAAGAACAAAAGGCAACCGCAGTACTTCGTGGTTTAAGAGCGGTTTCTGATTTTGAATATGAATTTCAACTTGCCAATATGAACCGTCAACTTGACCCACATTTTGAAGCGGTGTTTTTAACACCATCTGAGCAGTACTCTTTTATTTCTTCGACATTGATTCGGGAAATTGCTCGTTTAAAAGGGGATGTAACCAAGTTTGTTCCGCAAGCTGTGGTTGAGGCCTTTGAACGTAAACATCAACAAGGTTGGTAACGTGTCGTTATATATCACCGATGAATGCATAAACTGTGATGTTTGTGAACCAGTTTGCCCGAATGAAGCAATTTTCATGGGTGAAGTGATTTATGAAATTCATCCAGATTTGTGCACTGAATGCGTTGGTCATCATGACCAACCACAATGCCAATTGTTTTGTCCTGTAGATTGTATTCCTAAAGATCCAGAGCATGAGGAAACGGAAGAACAGCTATTCGACAAATATAAAAAATTAATTGCTCAAAAAAGCACGAGCAATTAGTAAATAAATTTGTTAATATGCGCCCCTGAAGTGAGCTGGATGGTCGCTGCTGTGGAGGTCTTCGTGACTGAAGCAGGGGAGGAAAGTCCGGGCTTCATAGGGCAGGGTGCCAGGTAACGCCTGGGCGGTGAAAGCCGACGGAAAGTGCAGCAGAGAGTAGACCGCCTCATTCGTGAGGTAAGGGTGAAAGGGTGCGGTAAGAGCGCACCGCGTGTCTGGCAACAGTTCACGGCATGGTAAACCCCACCAGAAGCAAGACCAAATAGGAATCCTGAGGTACGGCCCGTACTGGATTCGGGTAGGTCGCTTGAGCGTATGAGTGATTGTACGCCTAGAGGAATGACCATCCTCGACAGAACCCGGCTTATAGGCTCACTTCACCTAATTTATTTAAAATTTTTCTTGACGTGCATTAAAGAAACTAAGATAATGCGCGCACAGTTTAAGGCTATGTAGCTCAGTTGGTTAGAGCACCGCACTCATAATGCGGGGGTCACAAGTTCAAGTCTCGTCATAGCCACCATTTTATAGACCACGCTCCTGCGTGGTCTTTTTTTATGCTTATTTTCTGATTAAACACAGTTTGTGAAGACCAACTTTATAATGATGAGATGTTTTTTGATTTTTCATTAGCTTATTTATATTTAAAAAAATTATTCCTGTTAGCTTAAGGCAATAAGCATCTTAATTGCAGGTGGTATTGGGTATTACCATTCTTGCCTCAAATGGATGAGCTTGCAGCGCGTGGTGCTGAGTACGAACTACATTATGCTTATCGCTCACCTGAACATGCGGCTTTGTTAGATGAGTTAAAGCAGAAACATGCAGAACATCTGTTTAGTTATGTTGCCTCAGAAGGTTGCTCATTAAATCTGGATGAACTGATTTCATCACAACCTAAAGGCACGCATGTCTATGTCTGTGGGCCGAAACCCATGATTGATGCTGTGATTGATTGCTGTAATAAGCATCGTTACCGCGATGAATACATCCATTGGGAGCAATTTGCTTCAACAGTTCCTGAAGATGGTGAAGCATTTACGGTTGTACTTGCTAAGTCTAATTAAGAAATTGAAGTACAAAGTAATCAGACGATTTTACAAGCCATTGAAACATTAAATATTGATGTGGAATGCTTATGTCGTGAAGGCGTATGTGGTACATGTGAAACTGTTATTTTGGATGGTGAAGCAGAGCATTTCGATCAATACTTAAGTGATGCAGAAAAGGCTTCACAGAAGAGCATGATGATTTGTGTATCTAGAGCTAAAGGTAAAAAACTAGTGTTAGATCTTTAATATATTTCTGTGGCCGATCAATTATTTAAAATGTAAATTTGCTAAAAAATGAACAAATAAAGGTGATCTGAATCTTATTTGTTCATTTGATGGAATTTAATGATTTTGAACTCTTGACCTGTTCTGCAGAACTATAGATAATGCGCACACAGTTTACGGCTATGTAGCTCAGTTGGTTAGAGCACCGCACTCATAATGCGGGGGTCACAAGTTCAAGTCTCGTCATAGCCACCATTTTAAAAACCATGCTCATGCATGGTTTCTTTTTGTCTTTTTTTTACTCATTAAAATGTTTTTCAATCATATCGAGTGTTTTTGGGCTTTGATAAAAAGGAGCTAAAATCGCTTGAAGTAACGGCTCTAAAATACCGTGTTCATTAAAGACATTTATGACTTTAGGGTAAAAACGTAAAGCTTCAGTTTGTAAATCGGTTTCGGTTAAACCAATCTCACTTAATACTTCAAATAAACTCTCGTCTTTGTAAAATTCATAAAAAACTTCTACGCCATACAAAATAAGATCTTGCATAAATTGTGACTGGCGTAATTCTTTCCAATATTCGTAAATTAAAACAAAGAACTCTTCAACATCAAGAGGAGTTAACTGTTTCATAAACTCATACATTTTTTTATGTCTAAGATCTTCCCAGACATGTCGTATCAGACTTTCTAAATCTTCAGTGGACAAAAGACTTAATTCTGTGAGTTGCTCGTGAATAAAGCTGGCAATCCAAGTTTCAAGTTTATGCTCAAGACGTTGTTGTTGTAAAAAAGAGAATTTTTTGAGTTTATGTTGCCATTCAAAATGATAGTCATCTACTCTAGATGCATTTAGAAATTTTGGTATTTTCTGTTCTAAGGTTGAGGTCGCAATATATTGGCAAAGTTGTTGAACGGCGGGGCTAGTTCTTAAAAACTGGTTGAGATAATGAGGAATATGCTCCATTTCCAAAAATTTGGAGAGCCACATTTCAAATTGGTGGTCAGATACCAAATCTTGTAGCTGAATTGGAGACTTCATAGCAGACAGATAAATACGCTGCGCAATTTCCCCAATAAACTCAAGTAAACCAGCACCTAGCTGCATTTCAAAAGCATAGCGTTTCACAACAGCTTGTAATTGTTCTAAATCAACCACTTCATGAAGTTTGATTTCATCGGCATGCTGCATAAAAAGTTGAATGAACTGCCGGAAATAAATAGGTGAATTTTCTATAGATAATTGTTTTTTAAAAAACTCCACCTGCTCAAGCAAAAGTGCTTGAGCAAGTGTTGTGGTTTTTGATGAGTTTTTTTGCTCAGTCATTCGCTGTCCAACCGTTGACAATCGGATAACGTCGTTCGCGGCTAAATGCACGAGAGGTAATTCTCGGACCGATAGCACCTTGGCGACGTTTGTATTCATTACGATCAACTAAACGGATGACTTTTTCAACTACTTCTTTATCAAAACCTTTGGCAATAATATCTGCCTGACTTAAATCTTCTTCAATGTATGCGTAAAGAATGGCATCTAATACATCATATGCAGGTAAAGAGTCTTGGTCTTTTTGGTCTGGGCGAAGTTCTGCTGAAGGTGGACGAGTAATAACACGTTCAGGAATAACAGGAGTTTCACTTAAGCTATTACGGTATTTTGCCAATTCAAATACGATCGTTTTATAAACATCTTTTAGAACAGCAAAACCACCAACCATGTCACCATAAAGTGTACAGTAGCCAACTGAAAGCTCAGACTTGTTGCCAGTAGCGAGTACTAAATTACCAAATTTATTTGATAAACCCATAAGTAATGTGCCGCGTGCGCGTGCTTGTAAATTCTCTTCGGTTGCATCTGCTGGTGAGTTGCCAAAGAAAGGATACAAGGTTTGCATAAAGCTATTTACAACTGAATGTATTTCAGCAATACCGAAAGTCACACCCATACGACGAGCTTGTTCTGCTGCATCTTCAACACTAATTTGAGAAGTGTAGGTATAAGGCATCATTACAGCTTGTACTTTTTCTGCACCGATTGCATCAACAGCAATAGCTAATGTAAGGGCAGAGTCAATACCGCCAGATAAACCTAAAATTACACCAGGGAAGCCTGAACGCTCGACGTAATCACGTGTGGCCATGACTAAGCCTTGATAGATCTCTGCAAAAGTTTCTAATGCAGGAGCAGATTCAGTGACTTTAAATGATTTATTTTTATGGTCAAATTCAGCAATATAAAGGTCTTCTTTAAAGCTTGGTGCTTGTAAAGCAATTTCACCATTTTTGTTACTGACAAAACTTGTGCCATCAAAAATTAAATCGTCTTGTCCACCCACTTGGTTAACGTAAACAATATTTAGATGAAGTTGTTTTGCAAGTTCACTTAAGGTTTGTGTACGGTGTTGTGGTTTACCGACTTCATATGGTGATGCATTGAGTACAAGAACAGTATCAACATTCAATTGGCTTAACTGTTTTACGGTATTAATTGACCAGATATCTTCACAGATCAATACGCCAAACTTATGTCCAAGATATTCAAACACCAAATGTTGATGGCCTTTTTGGAAATAACGTTTTTCATCAAAGACGCCATAGTTTGGTAAATTGTGTTTATTAAAAACACCCAAAACTTGACCATCTTTCATGACAGCAGCAGAATTATAACGTTGACCATCTTCTGTCTGGTTCACAAATCCGAAAACCATGACAATATCTTTAACTTCGGCAAGTTGAGCAAAAGCCTTTTGCATACGTTTATTTAAATTTGGACGTAACAGTAGGTCTTCAGCTGGATAACCAATAACAGAAAGCTCGGGAAAAATAATCAGGTCAGCGTTTTGTTTTTTCGCCTGATTCACTTGCTCAATCATCTTTTTGGTGTTTGAGTCAATATTGCCAATATGCGGAGAAAACTGAGCAAGGGCAACTTTAAAACTTTTCATTCAAACCTAATCCTAGATCATAACGAATATAGATACACACAGTGTTGATTTTTATAGATATAATTTTTCAACGATGTGTATGATACGATAGTAAACAATTAAAATAGTAAACAAAAATGTCAAGATCAATAATATATACCAATCACATATTTTCTGCGTAAAAATAACGAGATTTTCTGTATAGAATAGAAACAGGCTTCATTATTTTTATTGTTTGTATACTGCCTTATCACAAGCCAATTTGGAATAAGCGTGTTATATTTTTTTCAATAATTTGAATTAAGTAAGCGTGATTTTCTTGTTTAGGTAAGTATTTCTGATTTATAAGAATTCTCATTTCCATTAAGCAAAAAATGTTACGTTCCAAGAAAGACTGATTATTTAGTTACAAATCAAGTTGAGGTGAACAGATAATATTTGGGATTTTTCCAGAGCAAATGTCACGGGCAATTTCGCCTTGTTGCTCAATGTTATAAGAGCTAAACGCCTTGTGGGGAGAGTAGGTGTATTTATAGGGATTGTAATTTTTAAAGCTAAGATAATAGGCCGATTGCAACAATGCACCTTTAAGTAGTACATGAATACCTTTTTGATATTGCATGACATGAGTGAGTTCGTGAATAAAAATACCCTGCATAAATTTGGATTCTAGGGCGTAATTTTCACTGTAATCGGAAGGATTGACATAAATATTTCCATTTGGCGCCATAAAAATACCGCAAGACTGCCAAGGAAGGTAACGATTAGCAATAATTTTAGGTTGTTCACAATTGAGCATATCGCCGAAGACCGTTTGTGCTAATACTTTTTCTTGAGCAGTCAAATGCCTAATTGGGTAGTTTTTTAAGTGACGGAAAATAAAAAGCGTAAGAAGAATAAATTGTGTGTGAATTAAGCGTTTAAAGGCATTAAAAGTTAGCATAGCTTTGCCATTAAATGAGTTCATCTATTTCTTTAGGATAGTATAGATTACTCATTAGTAAATAAAGAGTCAGAGTTACTCATTGGGTATAACTTTAAGAGAGCATTGATTTTATGCTTTTGATTGGATAAAGATAAATATATGGATAACTCTGCGAGTTTTTATTGCCTAAATTAAAGAAATTGCTCGGAAAAGCAAAAGCCCCAGTTAAAACTGAGGCTTTACGACAACTAAAATCACTACAGCAAATAAGATTAAAGTTGGCATTTCATTAAAGAAACGCCAGAACCTATGTGATTTATAGTGTGCATTTCCGATAAGTTTTTTACGATAGTAGCCACATACCAAATGGTAGATGACTAATAAAGCGACTAAAGCAACTTTAAGATAAAACCATGTTGCCTGATGGTAATGTCGAGTTGCATCGCCCCATTCCACAAGAAAATGGGCGGTAATTAATGTGGCAATCATAGAAGGCCACATAATTCCGCGATACAATTTACGTTCCATTACTTCAAAGCGTTGATGACTAGCAGCATCTTCACTCATGGCATGATAAACATATAAACGTGGTAAGTAGAACAAAGCAGCGAACCAACAAACCACAGCAATAATATGTAATGCTTTTACCCACAAAAAAGCATCAGAAGGTGCATCCATCGATAATCCTACGTGGGATTATGCATCCCACTTCTTGAAAATGAGGCAAGCGTTAACACCGCCAAAGCCAAAACTGTTACTCATTACAGTATTCAATTTTGCATCACGTTTTTCAAGTACGATATCAAAAGGTTTTGCGCCTTCATCAAGTTCAGTCACATTGATGTTTGGTGCAATAAAGTCATTTTGCATCATTAGAACAGAGTAAATAGCTTCTTGTACACCAGCTGCACCTAAGCTATGACCAGTCATAGATTTGGTTGAGCTAAGAGGAGGTACATGGCCTTCGCCAAATGCACGTTCCATTGCTTTAAGTTCTGTAATGTCGCCAGCTGGAGTAGATGTACCATGTGTATTTACATAGTCAATTTTGTCTACGCCATTTTGTTTAGCTTCTTCAAGTGCCATTAATACACAACGTGTAGCGCCTTCACCACTTGGAGCAACCATGTCTGCACCATCGCTGTTTGCAGCATAACCAACGACTTCAGCTAAAATGTTGGCACCACGTGCTTGAGCGTGTTCAAGTGATTCAAGTACGACAAAACCACCACCGCCAGCAATAACGAAACCGTCACGGTCTGCTGAATATGGACGAGATGCTGTTTCTGGAGTTTCATTATATTTCGAGCAAAGCGCACCCATTGCATCAAATAATAAACTTTGAGACCAATGATCTTCTTCACCACCACCGGCAAGCATAAGATCTTGTTTGCCAAGTTGAATAAGATTGTACGCATAACCAATTGCGTCAGCAGAAGTTGCACAAGCACTCGTAATGGTATGAGCAATACCTTGCAATTTAAATGCAACACCTACGTTTGCAGTAATCGTGTTTGACATGTTGCGTGGTACGAAGAAAGGTCCTACTTTACGTGCACCTTTAGTCTCTAAAAGCTCTGTCATTTCAACAACAGATGCAGTTGAACCACCACCTGAACCGCCTGCGATACCGTAACGTGGATTACCACCGATTTGCTCAGCAGTAAGTCCTGCATGTTCAACAGCAGCTACAGCAGCATTGTAAGCGTACATTGCACATACGCCCATAAAGCGTTTTAACTTACGGTCAATATGATCAAAATCTTGTTCTGCAGCAGCGCTCACATGACTTTTAAAATTGAGTTCAGCATAAGTTGGGTTAAAACGTGTCCCGGAGATTCCGTTTTGAAGTGAATGAGTAACTGCTTCTAAAGAGTTACCGATACATGAGTTAATACCCATACCAGTGATTACAACACGTTTCATCTACAGGTCCCTTTATGGTGATATTAAGAGTCTATCGTGATCAACAGCTATGAAAATGAATAGGAGAATATAGCTATAAGAAAACAAGACTCATGTTTTTTCGTTGTTAACATGATAGCAGAAAGGATTTTTATTTCTTATGGCAAATCTTTATGACAATTTTACATTTAAAAAAATAACTAAATACATGGTATGTTGCATTTAGGGTTAACTAAAATACACACATACAAGTTGAGATAAATCCACATTCCACCTAGTATTTGTGTCTAATTAGATAAATTAAAAAATCGAGGTACTTGATGACAAAATTCAATAATAATCAATCTGACAATTTGTTTTCTCAGGTCTTCGGAGTGGCTAAAAAGCTCAGTTCTACAGGATTGAGTATCTTGCAACAGAACCAATCAGGTGATGTAAGTAAGGTAATTGAACCAATTCCAACTGGTAAAACGGTTGAAGGTAAATCGAGAACAAAAAGCCCATTTGAAGTTGAGCAATATGAAAGTCCTCAACAAATGCTTCGAGAACAGTTACCGAAAGTAACTCGTCAGGTCTTTGGACGGCATTTTACAAAAGTAAATGGTGTGGCTACATTTCTTTCCCCAGATTGGGATCAAAAAGTCTCAGGCTATTTATTTGATTGGTTGAATGACTTTAGTTCAAAAAGCACCTTAACTGAAAAAATCTTGGAAGAAGCGGGTGCTAAAGATTTGTTTGAACTAACTAAGGATACGGGTCGTTCTCAACGTTTAAGTCAGGCGCTTATTGAACAAAACAAATTAATTGCGACAATACAAGGGGCAATCACAGGCGTGTCCGGTGTGGTTGGTGCAGCTGTAGATGTTCCTGTTTCACTCGTCTTAGTTTTAAGAACAATTTATCAGACAGGAAGATCACATGGCTTTGACCTTCAAGAAGTTACTGACCAAGATGTTGTCGAGTTTATCTTTAAAGAAGTTGATATTAGTCTGATTGCTGAAAAGCAAACGCTATTGTTAGCTTTAAAAACATTACGAAATATGTTGGAAACACAAGATATTCATCAATTTCAGCAGGTGCTAGGTTCAACTACCGATTTAGATACTTTAAAGAACTGGTTAGTTGATGAAGACGGGGAGTTTAAATGGGGGTGGTTAAATCGTATTCCGAAGCTCTCAACCTTTGGTAAAGTTACACCAGTTGCTGGTGCTGTTTTAAGCGCAGTATATAGCTGGAAACTACAAGAAGATGTTGGTCACAAAGCACAAGCTATCTTTGGAGCTGCAAGACATTATTTAAATGAACATCCAAGTGAGCATTTATCTCCGCTACAGGCTTATTATGCTGCGGTTACACTTATTCAGAAAGCCAGTCCACGTCTTTTAAATGTTGGTGAAGACGGCAATATTCACGCTGAGCATCATCATAAAGTAGAAAATCATGATGTAATTTCAAAAGTATCTATTGTCTTAAAGAGTACTGAAGGTAAAAAGAGTGAAGAGAAAATTCAGGAAAATGTTCATCAGGGTATCGAGCAACTTGTCGATAAACATGTAGAGGAACATGAGCATACTGAACAAAAACCAGCTTTAGCTCCAGAGGAAGATGAGGAGGAGCTGGATGATAAAAAATACTCTTAACAATACGCTTACAAATAAGAGGTTTAAAAATAAAATCTGAACTCTATTTAAATTTGTAAGTTATCCTGTCAAAGATTGATATGGTCAACATTTGGTAAGTATTGCCGTGTTGACCATTTTTGCATCTTAGCTTACAATTATGTGCCCTTAAAAAGAGGTATTTCTTTTTAAGGTTTTTTAATAACGGGAGAATTGCCATATGGCAACAACGAATCAGTTGATCCGTAAGGGTCGTACGACTTTGGTTGAAAAATCCAAAGTTCCTGCGTTGAAGGCTTGTCCACAACGTCGTGGTGTTTGTACACGTGTTTATACAACTACACCAAAAAAACCTAACTCAGCTATGCGTAAGGTTTGCCGTGTTCGCTTAACTTCAGGTTTTGAAGTATCTAGCTACATCGGTGGTGAAGGTCATAACCTACAAGAGCACAGTGTTGTTCTTATCCGTGGTGGTCGTGTTAAAGACTTACCAGGTGTACGTTACCATACCGTTCGTGGTTCATTAGACTGTGCTGGTGTTAAAGATCGTAATCAATCACGTTCTAAATACGGTACTAAGCGTCCTAAGAAGTAATTCTAGGAAACTAGTCCAATAAGCCCTTTAGCGTTTCGCTTGTTTGAATTCTTCATAGTTTTGTAATTCAAGCGACGTATAGTAAGGCCAGCGTCGTGTACATGACACTTGTACAAACTGCTGGATTATCCTGAAGTGTCATATTATTAGGTGTATTAAAATGCCAAGACGTCGCGTAGTCGCTGCTCGTGAGATCCTTCCAGATCCAAAATTTAGCAGCCAAACAATCGCTAAATTCATGAACCACGTAATGCAAGATGGTAAAAAATCTGTTGCTGAAGGTATCGTTTACGGTGCTTTAGAACGTGTTCAAGAAAAAAACAAAGTAGACCCAGTTGAATTTTTCGAGACTACTCTTGAAAAAGTTCGTCCTATGGTCGAAGTAAAAGCACGCCGTGTTGGTGGTGCTACTTATCAAGTACCTATGGAAGTACGCCCATCCCGTCGTACTGCCTTAGCAATGCGTTGGTTAGTAGATGCTGCTGCTAAGCGTTCTGAAAAAACGATGGCTTTACGTCTTGCTGGTGAGTTGCTTGATGCAGCTGAAGGTAAAGGTTCAGCAATCAAAAAACGTGAAGACGTGCATCGTATGGCTGAAGCCAACAAAGCCTTCTCTCACTACCGTTTCTAAGCGGATAAAACAGTCCCTAATCAGGAGAATATTCATGCGTACAGCAGCTCGATTCAACATTGCTCTTTATCAAAGTGGGAGCTTTGCGGGTATTTAAGTTGCCTGCTTGGATATTTGTACGCATCAATCTAATTGATGCGTCCTGTTTTAAATATAACATTTAGGAATGTAGACCTCATGGCTCGCCAAACCCCAATTAGTAATTACCGCAACATCGGTATTTCTGCGCACATCGACGCAGGTAAAACAACTACAACAGAACGTATTTTGTTCTACACAGGTGTATCTCACAAAATTGGTGAAGTACACGATGGTGCAGCAACAATGGACTGGATGGAACAAGAGCAAGAGCGCGGTATTACAATTACCTCGGCTGCTACGACTTGTTTCTGGTCTGGTATGGGTAACCAATTCGAACAACACCGTATCAACGTAATTGACACCCCGGGACACGTAGACTTCACAATCGAAGTTGAACGTTCTATGCGTGTTCTTGACGGTGCGTGCATGGTTTACTGTGCAGTTGGTGGCGTACAACCTCAGTCTGAAACTGTATGGCGTCAAGCAAACAAATATAAAGTGCCTCGTTTAGCATTCGTGAACAAGATGGACCGTACTGGTGCAAACTTCTTCCGTGCTGTTGAGCAAGTTAAAACTCGTTTAGGTGGTAATCCTGTACCTATCGTTGTGCCAATCGGTGCAGAAGATACGTTTGCAGGTGTTGTTGACCTTATCGAAATGAAAGCGATTATCTGGGATGAAGCATCTCAAGGTATGAAGTTTGAATATGCTGAAATTCCAGCTGACCTAGTTGATACGTCTAATGAATGGCGTACCAAAATGGTTGAAGCTGCGGCTGAAGCTTCTGAAGAATTAATGGACAAGTACCTTGAAGAAGGTGATCTTACTAAAGAAGAGATCATTGCAGGTTTACGTGCTCGTACATTAGCTTCTGAAATTCAAGTAATGCTTTGTGGTTCTGCGTTCAAAAACAAAGGTGTTCAACGTATGTTGGATGCTGTAATTGAATTCTTACCATCACCTACAGAAGTTAAAGCGATCGAAGGTATCCTTGACGACAAAGACGAAACTAAAGCGTCTCGTGAAGCATCTGACGAAGCTCCGTTCTCTGCGTTAGCGTTCAAAATCATGAACGACAAATTCGTAGGTAACTTAACATTCGTACGTGTTTACTCTGGTGTTCTTAAACAAGGTGATCCGGTTTATAACCCAGTTAAATCTAAGCGTGAACGTATCGGTCGTATCGTGCAAATGCATGCGAACGAACGTCAAGATCTTGATGAAATCCGTGCAGGTGATATCGCAGCGTGTGTAGGTCTTAAAGACGTTACTACTGGTGATACATTATGTGATGAGAAAAACATCATTACACTTGAGCGTATGGAATTCCCAGAGCCAGTAATTTCATTGGCTGTTGAACCAAAAACTAAAGCTGACCAAGAAAAAATGTCAATTGCTTTAGGTCGTTTGGCTAAAGAAGATCCATCATTCCGCGTTCGTACAGACGAAGAATCTGGTCAAACAATTATTGCTGGTATGGGTGAGCTTCACCTTGACATCATCGTTGACCGTATGAAGCGTGAATTCGGTGTTGAAGCGAACATTGGTAAACCAATGGTTGCTTACCGCGAAACAATCAAAAAGACTGTTGAGCAAGAAGGTAAGTTCGTTCGTCAAACAGGTGGTAAAGGTAAATTCGGTCATGTATATGTTCGTTTAGAGCCTATGGATGTTGAAGAAGCTGGTAAAGAATACCAATTCGCTGAAGAAGTTGTCGGCGGTACTGTACCTAAAGAATTCTTTGGTGCGGTTGACAAAGGTATTCAAGAACGTATGAAGAATGGTGTATTAGCTGGTTACCCTGTTGTGGGTATCAAAGCGACATTATTCGATGGTTCTTACCATGATGTCGACTCTGATGAATTGTCGTTCAAAATGGCTGGTTCGTACGCTTTCCGTGACGGTTTCATGAAAGCTGATCCTATCCTTCTTGAACCAATCATGAAAGTTGAAGTAGAAACTCCAGAAGACTACATGGGCGATATCATGGGTGACTTAAACCGTCGTCGTGGTATGGTTCAAGGTATGGATGATCTTCCTGGTGGAACAAAAGCAATTAAAGCAGAAGTTCCATTGGCTGAGATGTTTGGTTACGCGACTCAAATGCGTTCTATGTCTCAAGGTCGTGCGACTTATTCTATGGAATTCGCTAAATACGCTGAAACTCCACGTAACGTGGCTGAAGGCATCATCGCTAAGTTCCAGACTGGCGGTAAAAAAGGTGACGACGAGTAATCTTTCGATTACTATAAGCCCAAACTAATTCTTAGTTAAAACCAAGCGCTCGTGCAGTGACCCTGCATGAGCAGTTTATAAAGGAAGATCATCATGGCTAAAGCCAAGTTTGAACGTAATAAGCCACACGTAAACGTGGGCACAATCGGTCACGTTGACC